>ERZ808040.8-NODE-8-length-229997-cov-9.362430_pt1 | contig 229997 bp, 205 predicted proteins | sample MGYA00380191_ERZ808040 | MGnify/ENA primary metagenome ERZ808040 (study PRJEB31490, sample SAMN06133395) | mouse gut metagenome | isolation source: J6 | host: mice | place: China: Chengdu | collected 2015-05 ...
TGGCGAGATAGCTCAGCTGGCTAGAGCATACGGTTCATACCCGTAGTGTCGAGGGTTCAAGTCCCCCTCTCGCTATTACCTTTAAGAGTGCGGAAAGCCTTGATTTTATTGGCTTTCCGCTTTCTTTTACAATAAGCTGGCTCGCAAAGCGTGACAGCGTTTGTTTGCCTCTGAGTTTTTTGGATACAGTTGGATACAACCCTTTTTTAGGTGGATATCGCGCAGATCTGCTCCATTGCACTCTTCTTGATTGTCAGTTCCATAATGTCGTAATTATAGTGAGTCTGGTTCACTTCTTCCGTATGTCCCATGATCAGAGCCACCGTTGCGCTGGGCAGTCGGCTGTTCAGCTTCGAGGACACTGTCCTTCGCAGAGCATGAATGCTCTTGGCATTTATATTTGCTTCTACCCCTCGGCGATACATTGCCTTTGAGATGGTCGGAGCGATTACGCGGCCATTTGTGTCAGCTATGATATAGTCGCTGTCAATGCCATGCCCTTCGTGAAGTGTTCTTATTCTGTCAAAGACTGCCTGCAGGCTGTCGCTGATGGGAATCCTGCGTTCCTTGCCGTTATGCCTTGGCGTATAGGGGCGGATCACTTTGTGTCGGATGCCATGCTGCTCCAAACGTACCTGAAAAAGGGTGGGCTTATCCCTGTGGGTGGACAGCCATAATACCCTGCTTTTTCAGGAAGCGGTAAAGACCTGGGATGGAGCGGGAATAGCCGCGCTGCATGAGCTTGACCCAGAAAACGACAAGACCGGCGTGGGGATTGCGTCTGCGCATATCGGAAATAAGCTTGATTTCTTCCGGGTTATGCTGGTTCGGATGGTGGTGTAGTCTTCTGGAGAGGTCGCGCAGAGACTCGATGGAGCCGTTATAACGGCGTTTCCAGCGGTAGATATACTGCCTGTTCGTCTTGTACTTGACAGCGGCTTTCGTAACCCCATATTTGTCAGCATATTTAATAAGAGATAGACGGTATCTCATATCTCGTGTTATAGTAGCCATAGCAGGGAAATCCTTTTTGTTTGTTTTGTTGTGGTGACTAAACTATAACATAAAGGCAGTATCCCTGCTTTTTAAATATTCAGTTGTAACACATGTATTGTAATCCTACAGTCTAATAAAAGGGGTTCACTTCATAATTTTTGATGGCGGGTATTACTGAAAACTGAGGTGGTAGCGGTCTGTGTCCAGTTGGCGTTCCCGCGCAAGTACGTTGTTTTGTTCAGAGAAGTTTTATTTGCGATAAGTTTTTTATCGGGGCATAATAAATAAAATTAGTTGCTTGCGTGCTGTATAGATACAATGTATTGACGTAGCACATTTTGGATAATATAATATTGTAAGGAAGGAGTTGATACTATGGCAACAACTAATATAACAATGAGAATAGATGAGGATTTAAAATCGCAGTTGCAGGAGCTTGTTTCTAATCTTGGAATGGATATGACGACTTTTTTTACAATATCGGCGAAACAGGCGGTAAGAGAACAGAGAATACCGTTTGCTATTTCTATGGATGTTCCTAATGCAGATACAATCCGAGCTATTGATGATGTGAGACATGGAAGAAATGTAAGCCGTTCTTTTTCTTCTGTGGAAGAGCTGATGGAGGATTTAAATGCTGAAGATTAGATATCACACATCTTTTAAAAAAGATTATAAAAGGGTTATTAAAAGAGGATATGACACCAAGTTGATGGAAGAAATTATTCAAAAACTGGCAAGAGGAGAACAGCTGCCAGAGAAGAATAAAGATCATTCTCTCGGTGGAGATTATATTGGATGTAGAGAATGTCATATTACACCAGATTGGTTGTTGATTTATGAAATTAATAAGGGAGAATTAGTATTATATCTGACAAGAACAGGAACACACAGCGATTTATTTTGAAATGGAATACGGTCAGTTGCAGACCCAAGTTTGCGGGAGCAGGAAGAATCAGCGTGCCGGTGTAAGTAAAAATAGAAATTGTTGCAGAAGTGGTCTATGCGTATCATAAGGTTAAAGGATATGAAGTCAAAACTTTTGATAAGAAGCTGAATAAGTTGCTGGGCAAATGAAATGCCAGCAACTTATTTCTATAATATGGTACGCTATTTGGATACAAACTGGATACAGAGGCGTGACGATGTGCGTTCCCTCCCTTTTTTACTGGATTTTAGTTTTGCAAGAGCGGTTCAAGTCACCCTCTTGCTATTTAAGAACACCGATTGTTGAGATAGCGGCTAATATAGCGGATGAGAGAGGTATTGCTAATGTAACTCTAAAAGTGCTGGCGGCAGAATTGGGAGTAAAATCCCCATCTTTGTACAAGCATTTTAATGGTGGACTTGATGAACTGAACAAAGAACTTATGCTGTACGGCTGCCTCATAATAGCGGGTGCTGCACTGCTTTATTGGAAAGTGATTGAAAAGAAACCTTTGACTGCAATGGGATTGTCAAAAGAAATTGGCACTTATTTTATTGGTATTATTTTAAGCATTTTTAATATGCAGTCCGTAGGCGGCAGCATTTGGAATGGCAGCATATATGGAATTGAAGCGAGTGCAGCTGTGACTATTGTATTGGCTTTTGCGGCTGTGTTGGTTTTTGTTATAGACAGAAAGACCGCAAGTAACGATTATTCAAGAATCAGGGCCGATGAATTTGTGAAACAGGATTAGCACAGTTCGTTGACTCTGTTTTTCATAGAAAACAGATGGATGTAAAATATTACGAATGGATAACACGGAAAGTTTAACCCCATCTCCTGTAAAGCAAAATGAAAAAGTATGGTAAATCCCCATAATTTAGAGTAAAATAAGTTTTGTAGCAAAGGCAGAGGCGTTGTAAAAATGAAGGCTGCAAAGCGGTTTATATGATAGGTAAGGGGAAAGGAAGAATTGTATGGAGAAAAAAATAAAGATTCGTGAGGCATCCATAGAAGATGCCAAAACATTGGATGAAATGCTGACACGGCTTATTCGTCATGAGGCAAATTATGATAAGAATCTGAATGATCAAAGTGTTGTGAAAGATAACTACAAGGAAAGGATCGGCGTAGAAGGGCATAAAATATTTGTCGCCGAAGAAGAAGGCAGAATAATTGGTTTTCTTTACGGATTTGTTTATGGTATTCCCGATATGTGGAAGGAACCGGTAGCAATACTGGATGCATTGTTTGTGGACGAACAATACCGCGGAAAAGGATGTGCGCGTATGCTGTTTGAGGAGTTTAGGAAATTTGCCTGCAGGAGCGGTGTTTGCCGTATCGAATTGAAGGTGATTTCAGAGAATGCGGATGCGCTGAGACTGTATCAGAAGTTGGAGTTTGTCGAAACAAAGAAATATATGTGCCTTGTATTGTAAAGTATGTGAATTATTTTTTGGGAGGCATATCAGTGGAAAATTGCAGACTGCTTTTATTTGATCTGGATGGGACATTGCTCCGCAGTGATAAGACCATTTCACAGGCAACATTGAATGCATTACATAGATGTCGGGAAAAAGGAATATTAATCGGAATATCTACTTCCAGAGGGGAACAAAATGCGTTATCTTTTATAGAGGCATTACAGCCGGATATATTGATTGCAAGCGGCGGGGCGCTGGTAAAATATCATGGCGGCCATATATATAAGGCTGAGTTTACCAAAGAGGAAACAAGGCGGATGATCGCAGCTGCCCGGGAAGTATGCGGCGCAGATTGTGAGATAACGATTGATACAGTAGATTCCCACTATTGGAATTACAAGATTGACCCCAGGAAACAAGATCAAAGCTGGGGAGACAGCATCTATACGGATTTTGCAGATTTCCGGGAAAGCTCCTTAAAAATGTGTGTAGAGATTTTTGAGGAGTGTCAGGCAATGCGTCTTAGGGAGTTATTGGACTGGTGCGACTGCATACGTTTTTCAGATGGTTATTGGTATAAATTTACCCAAAAAACGGCAACAAAAGAGCGGGCGATTCAGGAAATATGTTCTGTATGCGGCATAAGTGCAGAAGAGATAACTGCTTTTGGAGATGATTATGCTGACATCGGTATGCTTAATTTGTGTGGGACAGGTATTGCCATGGGAAATGCCATCAGTGAGGTCAGAGAACAGGCGGATCTGGTAATTGGGAGTAATGATGAAGACGGTATAGCAGAGTATTTAGCCGCAATTTGAAGTGCAGGGAACAGGGATCGACATCTGCCGGTTATTGCCGCAGCGTGATATGCAGTATATAGAACCTTCCGTCTGTGATATTTTTTATTTCGGCACATCAGAAGTAACGTCCGGAGAACGATACGAACTTTTGAAAAAATATAATACGATAAAAGACTATACTTATTATAGCTCAGAAGAAAATAAAAAGGATTGTGCAGACATTGCAGAACATGCAATCTGCCCTATTTTGATACCTCTTGCAGCCTGGAACGTAACCTGGAGGAAGTTTATTGAAAATGTGCGGCAAAAAAACAAAAGCGATACTATATGCGCTGCTGGCGGCGGTTTTTTATGCGGTTAATATACCGTTTTCAAAACTGTTATTGAATCAGGTGGAACCGACGACAATGGCGGCTCTTCTTTACCTCGGGGCAGGATCAGGAATAGGAATTATGTCGCTGACCGGACAAAATAAAGGCGGCGAAAAACTTTCGAAAAATGATCTGCCGTTTGTGGCCGGAATGATCGTTTTGGACATTGCCGCACCTGTTTTTCTGATGCTTGGAATTCACTATGGTTCATCCTCGAATGCTTCTCTTTTGGGAAATTTTGAGATCGCAGCCACAACGGTTATTGCGCTTGTCATTTTTAAGGAAGCAGTATCAAAAAGACTGTGGGGCGCCATCCTGCTGATCACCGTATCCAGTCTGTTGCTTTCTTTTGAAGGGACAGACAGCCTTTCTTTTTCATCCGGCTCGCTTTTTGTCCTGCTTGCAGCGGTTTGCTGGGGATTCGAAAATAATTGCACCAGAAATATTTCATCAAGAAATACTTATGAAATTGTCATATTAAAAGGATTTTTTTCAGGCTTCGGTTCTTTGTTGATCGCGATATGCAAAGGGGAGAAAATGCCGGAATTCTGCTATGTCTGCCTGACCATGCTGTTGGGCTTTTTTGCCTATGGATTGAGCATTTTTTTGTATGTGAAAGCACAGAACATTCTCGGAGCAGCGAAAACGAGTGCGTTTTATGCCATTAATCCGTTTATAGGAGCTTTAATGTCTTTTATTGTCCTTCATGAAAAACTGACGGGGTTGTATCTGGCAGCGTCTGTCCTGATGGTTTTTGGGACCTGTGTTGTTGTAGTTGATACGTTAGCGCACAAACATGGTTCTCTTCATTCCGGGAAAGAGCCGGAAAAGGAGAGGTTGTCTCATGTGTAGGTCATAACAGGATCAGGGATGATAGATTGTCCCTGCAGATAAAGAAAGGAGAGAGGAGCATTACGGTGAAAAAAGCATTGTTTATCGGAGGAACAGGAACGATCAGTACCGCCGTTGTAGAGCGGCTGGCGAAGGAACGGCATTGGGAGATCTGGCTTCTGAACAGGGGAAACCGTAAGGCGGATGTTCCCGACGGCGTTCATCAGATCATCGCGGATATCAACATGGAAGAGGATGTGGCGGCGAAGATCAAAGATCTTACATTCGATGCGGTCTGTGAATTCATCGGTTTTACGCTGAAAGATGTAGAACGGGATTACAGGTTATTCCGGGGAAAGACACGGCAGTATATTTATATCAGTTCCGCTTCCGCCTATCATAAGCCTGCGGCAGGATATGTCATTACGGAGGGAACGACGCTTGCCAATCCGTATTGGCAGTATTCAAGGGATAAGATCGAGAGTGAAGCATTTCTGATGAAAAAATACCGGGAGGAAGGTTTTCCGGTTACCATCGTGAGGCCAAGCCATACTTATGATGAAAGAAGTATTCCGTTGGGAGTACATGGAGAGAATGGTTCCTGGCAGGTGATCAAACGGATGATGGAGGGAAAGCCGGTCATTATACAGGGCGATGGCACATCCCTCTGGACGCTGACGTTCAATCGGGATTTTGCCGCAGGCTATACCGGCCTTATGGGAAATCGCCACGCTATCGGAGAAGCATTTCATATTACCGGAGACGAAACGCTTACATGGAATCAGATTTACGCAACGATCGCGGATGCGCTGGGCGTAAAACTGAACGCCTATTACGTAGCCTCGGAATTTCTGGCGGAAGCCGGGAAGGCATATGGCTATGACTTTACGGGAAGCCTGATCGGAGATAAATCCGTTTCATCCGTTTTTGATAACAGCAAGTTAAAAAGAGCCGTGCCGGATATGAGAACGACGGTGCGCTTTGACCAGGGTGTGCAGATTGTACTCGACTACGTGCTGTCTCATCCTGCGGAATGTCAGAAGGAAGATCCGGTGTTTGATGAGTGGTGCGACAGGGTTATCGATGCCCTGGAAGAAGCAAAACGGACGATGTTATTAGGGTAGAGGAATTTTTTATAGGAATGGCGGCAGACAGACCGGGAGAAGGACACAGATGAATTTAGACAATATCAAAATTGCGGATATGAGGATCATACTGAATAAAGATACTACGCTGGCGCGTTATTATCCATTAATTCCATGGAAAGAAACAATAATTGAAAGATTGACGGGAAACGGTATCCTTTTTAAGTCCCAATATGACGAAATTTATGATTCTGATTTTGAAAGGATCAGGCAAATTACGGAGATGCAGGAAGGGATCGACGAAAGTTTTCATGCCGCTCTTCATCTGCACGATTTTAAAAACAGAAGCATAAAGGAATTCAAATCCATCGGTTCCGATGTCATTGCGGAAGTGCTCGCACATGGGTACAGAAAATCATTGGATATTATAAAACTGGCTTTTGAAAAAAGTGAAGAGGAAATGTCAGAGATTCTGTATATTGGCAGAACGGATGTCCGAAAGATCTGCGCTATGTGTCATTTGATGAGACTTCCCGGGGTAAAAGATACTCGGGCAAGTTTATACTATGATTGCGGCCTGCAAAGACTGGATGATTTTAGAAACAGTACACAGGATAAAATTCTTGAAACGATCGCAGATTATATCGGTCATTCCGGATGTGGGAAAAGTGTACCGCAGAAAAAGGAACTTGCAACACAAATTGCGGTAAGCAGAATCTTACCATAACAGCAGCGCTGATCATTAACGGGAGAAGAGCAAAGCGCTTCTCCCGTCTGTTTTTTAAGAACTTGCACTGTTATAGTGCTTCAATCCCTGTTTCCAGAGCGCTGCCGTAACGAGTGAGAACAATAACACCGTGCCTGTCCCGTAAACCGCTGTCTGTGTATTCATTTCACCGATCATGCTCTGTACCGGCAGTGTAGCCATGATGCCGTAGGGAAGGATCAGATAGAAGATCACTTTATAGATGCCGTAGAGGGCAGTTCCCGGTAATTTCATGCACAGGTCGATACCGGCTTCTTCAATTTGTTCCATTCGGGCCATCGAGACAAGGTACAGGGAAAAGGAGCGGATGACCACTTCTACCTCATAATACAAAACTGCCATAATGGCCGTCCAGAATACATAACTGAAAATGGCTGTCAGTGTCAGCTGTATCTGCAGTATCCGGATACCGTATGTGATCATACACAGACTCATGATAATTAATGGTACGGACCCCGGACTGATATTTTCAAAAGTCAGGTGAAACAGCGGACTCACGGGTTTTGACAGATACAGATCGAATTCACCGGATCTTACTTTGTACGGTATATTATTGACACCGAAGAAATAGATGGTCATATTGACCGCGTTCAGCAGGGAAAAAGTGCCAAGATATAAGATCATTTCGCCCTTTCCCCATGTGCCGATCGTGTCTACATTGGCATATACCGCTTCAAACGCCAGCAGCTGAATGACAAATAAACTTCCGTCCACCAAAAAAGGTCCGAAAAAGTCAATTCGGAATACCGTTAATCCATGCACCCGCAAATAAAAAAGCTCTCTAAGTACACGCAAGTTTTTCTTTATATTATTTTTCATATTCCTACCCCATCATACTTTCTTAAATATTTTTTCCAGGTGACGGTGATCACGAACTGCATCGCCAGACACCAGACTGCAATGACCGCGACTCCGGCGGCAGCCTCGTTTTGACACATTCCGGTAAGCAGCATGGCCGGCAGATACGTTACGTAATAAAACGGCAGCAGCTGCATGACCTTTACGATGGCATCCGGAAACAGCGCAAGAGGAATGATCGTGCCGGTGATCAATGCGGCAAGATTGTTCTTGATCATTAAAAATGTTCCGATCCCCTGATATTTTAAGGTGAGCAGTCCTAAATAGAAGTTTAGCTGCACCATAAACAGCATGCCGAGGGCGGTTATGATCAGGGCGCACAGGATCACGCGGATATCTGTAGAAAATACAAAACGGATTCGAAATATCAGGATCCATATGGTGGCTGCAAGAAAGTCAAATACGCTGTAGAACGCTGCGATACCAAATTCCATGGCCGCAAAGTATTTTTCTACGCTCACAGGTATGACAAGGTATTTCGAAAAGGTTCCGTTTCGTATGCGGTCATGTATTTCACGGCTGATGCCCTCAGACATATCCAGTTGGGATAAAAAGGAACTGATAATGTAATAGGACAGCATACTGTGAAAGGTAAATTGTCCGACCGTTTCTTTATTCTGAAAAACCATCCCCCATAGGAGGTATGCAAAAAGAATTTTGGATATGGTAAAGATCATGTTGAACAGGACATCGGCTCTCCATACCAGTTGTGTTTTCATATATGTTTTGGAAACTTCAAGATATTTACGCATGACATGCACTTCCTTCCTGATATATCCGTTCGACGATCACGCCGATCTCTTCTTCTTCGACTGCAATATCCTTCGGATCATATTCCATAAGCTCCGCCAACAGATCTTTAGCGGATCTTTTGGATACATTATAAATTTTTTTATGCAGTGTGTTTTCAAGCAGTACGGCATTTGGCGTTTTTAATGTGATATCCGTGTCCTGCTCATCGAAGGTGACGATGATTTTTTTGTTCTTTTGATAGCGGTTAAACAGCTCCTGTGTTTCGCCATCGTAAATTTTACTGCCGTGGTTGACGACGACCGTCCTTTTACATAACGCTTTGATATCTTCCATATAATGAGATGTCAGGATAATCGTGGTGCCGGTCTTTTGATTGATCTCTTTTAAAAATTTACGGATCTGTTTGGACGCCACTGCATCTAAACCGATGGTCGGTTCATCCAGAAACAGTATTTTGGGGTTATGAAGCAGTGCCGCGATCAGCTCCATTTTCATTCGTTCCCCTAAAGACAGTGTTCTTACCTGAACATCCATAAGATCTTCGACGCCGAAAAGCTTCACAAAATAATTCTTGTTTTTTTGAAAATCTTCTTCGGAAATCTCATATATTTCCTTAAACAGACGCAGCGTATCATTGAGCGTCAGTTCAAAAAACAATTGGCTTTTTTGCCCCATTACGACGGCATATTGTTTTTTAAATTCGTTCTTCAGATCATTCGGATAATAGCCTAACACATCAAGATGCCCCTGCGTAGGGGCAATGATGCCTGTCAGCATTTTAATTAATGTCGTTTTCCCGGCGCCGTTTGGACCGATCAGACCGATGAATTCTCCTTCCGATATGGACAGATCGATCTGGTTAATGGCTGTTTTCTCTTCATACTCACGTTTCCATAAGCCGGTCAGACTTCCCCGGATTCCTTCTTTTTTCTTATATCTGCGGTACGTTTTTACTAAATGATTGGTTTCGATTACTGTACGTTTCATTTTTTCATATCCTTTCCTGATGATAAATTTGATACTGCCTTACAAACCGGACCCGGCACGTTTTGCAGGAATCTCTTTTTGGACAGAAAAAGACCATGGTAACCCTTAAAGCGTAAGATACCATGGTCTTTTTTATAGTAATTTTCTATCAGCAATCAGCTGACGGCAATGATCTATGATTCTTTTTTCACAACACGGATAAGAATAGGATAAAAAGAGCATGACTATACAGCCATGCTGATCGCGTTTGTAAAACTATATACCATAATATTAAGCGATTGTAAGGCAAATGCAGACAGAACAAGCTGTCGGCAGGCGGGCAGGCTCTTGAACAATCAAACATAAAACCGCCCTGCAATATTCAGTTTGCAGCTTTCTCCATTACAATAACACTTAACATAAACTTCCTCCTAAATAAATTTCTTTTACGATTTTAGCATAGCTCTCTTTTGGCTGTCAAGAGGTATGCTGTACGATGTCAGGCATTTTCCCTTATAAATTCCGTATTGTCAATAAAATCCCGATGTGGTATGATTACACCGTATTGTATCTCGATTAAGAGAATAATAACAGGAGGAAACGTACCATGAAAAATGAAAAAACTTATGAACTGGTGCTGACTGCACTGTTCACCGCCATTATTATCATAATGGCATTCACACCGCTGGGATATATCCCGCTTGTTGTCATCAACGCGACGATCATTCATATCCCGGTCATCCTTGGAGCACTATTTCTGGGACCGAAGAAAGGTGCATTTTTAGGATTCACATTTGGTTTCACAAGCTTTATCAACAACACATTCAAGGCGGTTACACCGTCGGCTTTTGTATTTTCACCCGTTCTTGCGGCAAATGTTGTCGGTGTTTCGGGTATTTTTAAGAGCCTTTATATCTGCTTCATACCGAGAATTTTAGTCGGCGTCATACCGTACTTTGTGTATATTCTCGTTCGGAAGCTGTTAAAAGACGGACAGAAAGTATGGGGGATTGTGATCAACCTTGCGGCTTCCGTTCTTTTGTCTGTTTCCCTGATCATATTCTTAAAACGTATGTTACAGGATAAGGCAGACGAAAATATGTGCATGACGATCAGTATGGCAGTCGGTATTGCGGCGGGGGTACTGCTTTTTGTTGTGCTGACGATCGCCGGCAGAAGGAAAGCGTCAACGAATATTGCGCTTGCCTATGCGGGACTTACAGGAGCATTTACCAATACATTGTTTGTTATGAGCGGTATTTTTATTTTGTATAAAGATGCCTATGCACAGGCGCTCGGTATTGCCGGGGAGGCGGTATTTGATACGATCATGGGAATCATCAGCTTTAACGGCGTCATAGAAGCGGTAGTGGCGGCGGTCATCATTGCTGGCGTAGGGATCGCGTTAATGAGGGTAAAACCTATCGATTAAACAGAAAGGAACATAGTGAGAAGATGATTTTGGCAGTAGATATCGGGAATACTAATATTGTGATCGGCTGTATTGAACAGGAAAAAATTCATTTTGTGGAAAGAGTCTCAACCAACATCTCCAATACGGAACTGGAGTATGTCGTATCGTTTAAGACACTTTTAGACCTGTACGGCATCGAGGTGAAATCCATTACGGGGTGCATCATAGCTTCCGTAGTCCCGCCTCTTAATAATGTTGTAAAGACGGCAATGGAGAAGCTGCTGCGCATTTCGCCGCTGCTTGTGGGGCCGGGCGTGAAAACGGGACTGAATATTCTTATGGATAATCCGGGACAGGTCGGTTCCGATCTGATCGTCAATGCGGTTGCAGGATTACAGTATTACGGCGCACCGATTATTCTGATCGATATGGGAACAGCGACGACAATAAGCGTCGTAGATGAGAAAAAGAATTATATCGGCGGAATGATCCTTCCGGGGGTCAAGGTATCTTTGGATTCTTTGGTAAACCGGACGTCCCAGCTGCCAAAGATCAGTCTGGAAGCACCCAAAAAAGTCATCGGCCGGAATACGATCGACTGTATGAAAAGCGGCATCGTTATGGGACAGGCGGCCTGTATCGATGGAATGATCGAGCGGATCTGGGAAGAACTCGGACAGCAGGCTGCTGTAGTCGCAACCGGCGGTCTTGCGGGCAGCATTGTGCCTTATTGTAAGAAAAAGGTCATTCATGATGATGAACTGACGTTAAAAGGTCTGTATATTATATATTGTAAAAATATGGAACAGGGATAAACGGTCTGTATGGCGGCATGTGCGTCATTTAATAATATCATGACACATAACGGGATGTTTGGAGGAAACAGGATGCTGAAGGGAAAACATATTATACTTGGGGTAACAGGCAGTATCGCGGCGTATAAAATCGCTTCGTTAGCCAGTATGCTGAAAAAGGGCGGAGCTGATATCACCGTCATTATGACACAGAATGCAACAAATTTTATCAATCCGATTACATTCGAAACTCTGACCGGCAACAAATGTCTGGTAGACACCTTTGACAGAAATTTCCAGTATAGTGTGGAACATGTCTCATTGGCAAAGCAGACAGATGTCTTTATGATGGCGCCTGCTTCCGCCAACGTGATCGCCAAGGCGGCGCACGGCATTGCAGACGATATGCTGACAACGACGCTGCTTGCCTGCGAATGTACGAAGATTTTTGCTCCGGCAATGAATACGAGAATGTACCGCAATCCCGTTGTACAGGATAATATTGAAATATTGCGGCGCTACGGCATCGAGGTGATCACGCCGGCCACGGGTTATCTGGCGTGCGGGGATACCGGAGAGGGTAAGATGCCGGAGCCGGAGTTTTTGTATGAAGCGATCGTAAACGCGCTGCAGCCAAAAGATATGAAGGGTAAAAAAGTACTTGTGACGGCGGGCGCAACCAGGGAAAAGATCGATCCCGTGCGTTATATCAGCAATCACTCTACCGGAAAAATGGGTTATGCCATTGCCGGAGCGGCAATGCGGCGCGGCGCGGACGTTACGCTGGTAACGGGGAAGACCGCCCTGCAGCCGCCGGCAGGCGTGCATACGATCGAGATCCTGTCTGCCGCACAGATGTTTGAGGCCGTCAAAGAGCGGGCCGGGGAACAGGACATTATCATCAAGGCTGCGGCGGTGGCGGATTATACGCCGAAGTTTCCGGCAGAGGAGAAAGTGAAGAAAAAAGATGGGGAACTGACGATAGAACTGGAACGGACGGAGGATATTCTCGGCTTCCTCGGAGCCAACAAGAAAACCGGTCAGTTTCTATGCGGATTTTCCATGGAAACAGAAAATATGATAGAGAATTCCCGTAAAAAGCTGGAGAAAAAGAATCTTGACCTGATCGTGGCGAACAATCTCAGGCAGACGGGAGCCGGTTTCGGAACGGATACCAATATCGTTACGCTGCTGTCGAAAGAAGAAACGCTGCAGCTTCCGATCATGAGCAAAAAAGAAGTGGCGGATGAACTGCTTACTTATATTATGAATCATTTATCGTAAGACAGTGTTCGCAGGAAGGGTATGGCAGCAAAAATGAGAATTGGAACAGGGTATGACGTACATCGTCTGGTGACTGACAGAAAATTAATAATCGGCGGGGAAGAGATTCCTTATGAAATGGGACTGCTTGGACATTCGGACGCGGATGTCCTGCTGCATGCGGTCATGGATGCACTGCTTGGCGCGGCGGCGTTAGGGGACATCGGGAAGCATTTCCCGGACAGTGATCCGGCATACAAAGGGATTTCCTCTGTCAAACTATTGGAGCATGTGGGCGCTCTGCTCGAAAAACATCTTTTCCTGATAGAAAATATTGATGCGACGATCATTGCACAGGCGCCTAAAATGCGTCCGTATATTGATCATATGCGCCGGCATATTGCGGATGCACTGCAGATTGAAGTTTCACAGGTAAGTGTCAAGGCGACGACGGAAGAAGGACTCGGCTTTACGGGAAGCGGCGAAGGAATCGCAGCGCAGGCTGTCTGTATGCTCTCGACGCCTGCGGAACTTTATGACCGTGACCCAGTGCAGAACCGGGGCTGTGCAGGCTGCGGCGGCTGCCCGCACGAGATGGCCGGAAAGTAATGCAGTACTTTATGTATCCTTGCCAAAATCGGCATAATATGCTACTATTTTGGAATAAGAAATAGAATCTGCAGGGGGGCCGACATGAAGTACAAAACTTTGGTAACAGGCAAAAATGCAACGATTATAGACGATTTTTTTATTCAAATGGACGATACGTTTGAGGTGATTTCCACTTCGACGCGTTTCGGGGATATTATGCGGCATGTCAAATACTTTAATCCGGATCTGTTTGTATACTGTTTGAACAATGAACCGCGTGAGAGTATCAGCCAGATGATCAATATCAAGAACAGTCTGCTGCGGTCAGGGACGACGATGGTTCTGATCGGCTCAAAAGAAGAATGTGATGAATTTGAGAAAATTGCCGTCAATGTTGCTTCCTTAACAATTACAAAGCCGTTTACAGCAGTTTCCATTCAGGAAACGATCATGAAATATATACGGGACAGGGAAACATATTTTGAGGCGAAAGCCGCTAAAAAAGCAGACGAGGAAGAAGAATTCCTTAGAAGCATGGAAACAGACATAGAAAAGAAACCGTCTCAGGCAGAAAAAGAAGATGCGAAAAAGCCGGATGATATCATAGAGTTAGCTGAAAAAATAGAAGAATTAAAGAAAGCGCTGGATGGGGAAACCGCAAACGACAAAGAAAATGTCGTGCCGGCTGATGAACCTGCACAGCGTAAACATATCCTGGTAGTAGATGACGATCCGCTTATGTTAAAGATGTTAAAAGAACATCTGCATGGTGAATATGATGTGGCGACAGCGGTAAGCGGAAAGATCGCGCTGAAGTTTCTGGAACGTAAGAAGACGAATCTGATCCTGCTGGATTACGAGATGCCCGGTGAAAAAGGACCGGGGATTTTGGAAAAAGTACGTGCCAATGAGGCAACCAAAGATATTCCTGTAATTTTCCTGACAGGCGTGTCAGATCGTGAAAAAATTCAGGAAGCGCTTGTTTTACGTCCGCAGAGTTATTTGCTCAAACCGATCGACAGAGAGAAACTGATCGAGGCGATCACGAAAGTCATAGGATAGGTTTGGCGGGAAGGGTCTGATCATAAAAAGGATAGTTAAGGAAGAGAAGAAAGGGCGGTTTTGCGAAAATGGATTACGAATTATATTTGACGGATCTGATCGATAGAAAAGCATTGCAGAATATACAGGACGCCTTTTCTCAGGTAACGGGAGTTGCCGCGCTGACAACGGATACAAATGGTGTGGCGGTCACGAACGGGTCCAATTTTTCCGATTTTTGCATGAAATATACAAGAAATTCTCCGATCGGGTGTATGCGCTGTGCGCAGTGTGACAAAGAAGGCGCTAAGACGGCGTTGGAACAGGGGCATCCGGTCGTTTATACATGTCATGCGGGGCTGCTTGATTTTGCGGCGCCGATTATGGTAGGCGACAAAATGGTGGGATGTTTTGTCGGCGGGCAGATCTTGAAGGAAATGCCCGATATGCAGAAAATAAAAGAAACCGCGGCCGAACTGGGGATCGATCCGGAAAGCTATCTTGAAGCAGTGAAAGAGATAAAGATTGTGGAGCAGGATACGATTGACGTTGCGACGAAATTTTTAGTTGCGATCGCGGAAGTCCTTTCGGATATGGCCCATAATAAATATCTCGTTTATCAGGCCAATGCGGATATTTTGAGGACGTCAAATATGAAATCCGATTTTCTGGCCAATATGAGCCATGAGATCAGGACACCCATGAACGCCGTGATCGGCATGGCGGAAATGGCGCTGCGGGAAGATCTGCCCTTAGCGGCCAAGACTTATATCAATCAGATCAAAGAGGCCGGGAAATCACTGCTTACCATCATCAATGATATTTTGGATTTTTCCAAGATCGAATCCGGCAAAATGGATATTAACGTAGTGGAGTACGAACCGATGTCCGTTGTCAGCGATGTCAGCAACATTGTTATGACAAGACTCAAAGGCAAGGACGTGGAACTGATCTTAAATATTTCTCCGGGACTGCCGGACAGACTGCTTGGCGATAACATCAGGATCAAGCAGGTTCTTTTGAATCTGGCCAGTAATGCGGCGAAGTTTACAAACAAAGGAAAGATCACGCTGACGATGGATTATGTCAGGATAGCGCCTGATAAGATAGAACTGCATATTTGTGTGGAAGATACCGGGATCGGCATCAAAAAAGAAGACAAGGAGAAACTTTTCCAGTCGTTCCAGCAGTTAGACAGCAAAAGAAATCGTAATATCGAAGGAACGGGACTCGGCCTGGCGATATCCAAGCAGCTTCTGCATTTGATGAACGGCGAGATCTGGGTGGAAAGCGAATATGAGAAGGGCAGTAAGTTTTTCTTTAAACTGCCGCAGAAAGTCATCAATGATACGCCGTGTATCTGCGTAAAAGAGCCGGATGTCCGTATAGCGGCAGGGTTGTTTTCCAACCGCTATGTCAGGGAGCGCTTTGCGGAGGATGTACACAGTCTCGGCGTAGAATATAAGGAACTGTTTTCCGAAGAAGAACTGGATACGATTCTTGACGGTGATAAGAAATGCTTTCTGTTTATCGAGCAGCCTGTGTTTACAGCGGCCGTTGAAGCATTTATTAAAGAAAACACACAGATCACGGCAGTTTTACTGATTGATTTTTTTGACAGTGTGAAGCATACGATCCCGAATCTGCATGTGGTGAAAAAGCCGCTCTTTATTCTGACGATCGCCATGATACTCAATGAGGAAAGCATGTATTTTGACGACAGTGATGCAGAAGTGAGCGAGTTTGATTTTATTGCGCCGGATGCGGAAGTTTTGATCGTAGACGATAACGCCGTGAACCTGACGGTGGCGGAAGGACTGCTAGAGCCGCTGAAAATGAATGTCGACACGGCGATCAGCGGAAAAGAAGCGATCGATAAGATCAGCAAATACCATTATGACATTGTTTTTATGGATCATATGATGCCCGAATTAGACGGTGTGGAGACGACTCGTATTATCCGGCGTTTTCATCAGGAATACAATGACGTGCCGATCATTGCGCTTACGGCCAATGCGGTAGATGGAACGAAAGAAATGTTCTGTCAGGAGGGGATGAATGATTTCGTTGCCAAACCGATAGAACTTCGGATCCTTGTGTCGAAAGTCAGACAATGGCTGCCGATCGAAAAGATACAGAAGGTGTATATGCTTGGAACCGCTCCGAAAGAGAATGAGCCGGCCAATATCGTGGTCGGGGATCTGGATGTGTCCTATGCCTTGAAATTCTTGGGGAACGAAGATCTGTTCTGGTCTGTTCTCAAAGTATATTACCGTGCGATAGAGAAGAAGGCAAGGCTGATTAAGACACTGGAAGAAAAGGAAGACTGGACCGGTTTTACGATAGAAGTGCATGCTTTGAAGAGTTCCTCCAAACAGATCGGCGCGATCTCTCTGTCAGATAAGGCGGCTGCGCTGGAACAGGCGGGTAATGCAAGGAATTCGGCATATATACATAGACATACCGATCCTATGCTGGAGCAGTATCTGGGTTACCGCGCTGTATTGAAACCGTATTATCCGGAAGAAGAGGAGACGGATACGGACAAAGAACAGATTTCAGACGCAGGTCTGCTGCGGTGCTTTGCCGATATGAGAGTGGCGATGGAAGATCTGGACGTAGACCGGATGGAAAGCGTCGTGCAGGAAATGAAACATTATCATTACGAAGACTGGCAGCAGGAAATGTTTGCACAATTAAAGGAAGCTGTGGAAGAAATAGAAGTTGATAACTGTGAAATCATTTTACAGGAGTGGGAAAACAAATTATCTTCCGTGTAAAAGCTGTAATCCTTGACCAAAGCAGATAGACTGCATATTCTGATAGTATAGGAAGCTGACCGCGGATAATTCGTCTCAGAAAGCCGGAGACAGGTTGTCCGCTTTTTCCTTACGGAGAAGTCCGTTGAGGGACGGCTCTTTTTTCTCTTAACTTAGTAAAGGAGTATTAGTAGAATGGGATTTATCAGTTATATACGTGAAGAGATAAAGCTCATAAGAGAACGTGACCCGGCCATACATTCCAATATGGAAGTTTTTCTTTATCCGAGTTTCAGGATCATGCTGTATTACCGCGCTGCGCACAGACTGTATGTAAAGAAGCATTTCTTTTTAGCCAGGTGGGTATCGCAAAGAGGCGCCCGCAGGACGGGTATCGAGATCCATCCGGGAGCGCAGATCGGAAGAGGTTTTTTTATTGATCATGGAAACGGCGTTATTATCGGTGAGACTACGATTATCGGCGATAATGTAACCTTGTATCAGGGTGTTACGCTCGGCGGAACAGGCAAGGAGCAGGGCAAAAGACATCCGACGATCGGCAACAATGTCATGATCAGCACAGGCGCGAAGATACTTGGTTCTTTTACGATCGGTGACAACAGCAAGATCGGCGCCGGAAGCGTCGTGTTAAAAGAAGTGCCGCCCGGCTCAACTGTAGTGGGCGTTCCGGGACGCGTCGTAAAGCGGAACAATGTTTTCCTGCCGCAGGAGGAGATGGATCAGATCAATCTGCCTGACCCGGTTACGGAGGAACTGGCGCTTTTGCAGCGTGAAAACGAGGAGCTGACCAACCGTCTGATCGATCTGGAACAGGATGTAAGGGAGCTAAAACGAATGAAACGGACAGAGCAGTAAAAAATATCAGGAGGAGTTTCTATTATGAAAATATTCAATACGTTGTCTAAGACAAAAGAGGAGTTTGAACCGAGAGAAGCAGGTAAGGTCAGCATGTACGTATGCGGGCCTACCGTTTATAATCTGATCCATATCGGAAACGCCAGACCGATGGTCGTTTTCGATACGGTCAGAAGATACATGGAATACAAAGGCTATCAGGTCAATTACGTTACCAATTTTACGGATGTGGACGATAAGATCATCAAAAAGGCAAAGGAAGAAGGCGTAGAGTCTTCCGTGATCGCCGAACGTTATATTGAAGAATGCAGAAAAGATATGAAGGCGCTTAATGTAAAGCCTGCCACGGTTCATCCGAAAGCGACGGAAGAGATCGGCGGAATGCTCGATATGATCCATACGCTGATTGAGAAAGGCCATGCCTATGCGGCGCCGGACGGTACCGTATACTTTAAAACAAGAAGCTTTAAAGAATACGGCAAACTGTCACATAAGAATCTGGACGATCTGCAGGGCGGCAACCGTTCCCTGCTTGTTTCCGGAGAAGATCAGAAAGAAGATCCCCTTGATTTCGTACTCTGGAAACCGAAGAAGGAAGGAGAACCCTACTGGGAGTCTCCGTGGTGTAAAGGACGTCCCGGCTGGCATATCGAATGTTCCGTTATGAGCAAAAAATATCTGGGAGACGAAATCGACATCCATGCCGGTGGAGAAGATTTAATCTTCCCGCATCATGAAAATGAGATCGCACAGTCTGAGGCCGCAAATGATAAGGTATTTGCGAAATATTGGATGCACAATGCCTTTTTAAATATCGATAACCGGAAAATGTCGAAATCAGATGGCAATTTCTTTACGGTCAGGGACATCGGTGAAAAATATGATCTGCAGGTGCTGCGTTTCTTCATATTGTCAGCACATTACAGAAGTCCGTTGAATTTCAGTGCAGATCTTATGAAAGCGGCCGAAAACGGCTATGATCGTATTGTGACAAGCGTTGCCAATCTGAATTATCTTCTGCAGACAAACGAAAGCGATGCGCCGGACAGCAGTGAAACACAGATGACTCAGCAAGAAACAGCGGCGGCAGAGGAAGCGAAGCGTTTTGTCGTTAAGTTTGAAGAAGCTATGGAGGATGATTTTAATACGGCGGATGCAATTTCTGCGATTTTTGAGCTTGTGAAATTCACCAATACGAATGTGACGGAACAAAGCAGCAAAGCATTTATCAAAACGTTAAAAGATGAGATCCTCATGCTTTCCGATCTCTGCGGACTGATCGTAGAAAAGGAAGCCGAGATCCTGGATGACGAAGTCGAAGCGTTGATCCTAGAAAGACAAGAGGCAAGAAAAGAGAAGAACTTTGCGAGAGCGGACGAAATCCGCGGACTGCTGCTTGAGCAGGGGATCATTCTGGAGGATACCAGAGAAGGTGTGAAATGGAAGAGAGCATAACGATACTGGAGGCCATTAAGAAGCAGTTTGACTGTAAGGGAAAAGATATCAGAACGTATTCGCCTCTTACACTGGCATATATCGGAGACGCCATATATGATCTGGTCATTCGGACCGTTGTCGTAGAGCGTGCCAACCGTCCGGCCAGCCAGCTCCATAAAATGACAACCCGGTATGTGAATGCGAAGACGCAGGCGCGGATGATAGAATTGCTGGAAGAACAACTTTCCGAAGAGGAACGGGCGGTTTATCACCGCGGCCGGAATGCGAAATCCTATACATCCGCCAAAAACGCCTCCATTGCAGATTACCGGAAGGCCACCGGACTGGAAGCCTTGTTAGGATATCTGTATTTACAGGATAAAACGGACAGGCTTCTTATGCTTGTAGGTTCTGCTCTGGAGAAAATGGATATAAAAATATAAATAATAAGAGGAATGAATATGGGATATACGGAGATGACGATCGAGGGACGAAACGCTGTTATGGAGGCATTCCGTTCCGGGAAAACAATAGACAAGCTCTACGTACTGGATGGCTGCCAGGATGGCCCGGTTCTCAGTATTAAGCGAGAGGCTAAAAAGCAGGATTGTCTGATAAAATACGTAAAAAAAGAGCGTCTGGATCAAATGTCCGAGACAGGCAGACATCAGGGCGTGATTGCGCATGCTTCGGCATATCATTATGCGGAGGTGCAGGAAATACTGGATAATGCAAAAGAGAAGGGAGAAGAACCTTTTCTTTTTCTGTTGGATAACATTGAGGATCCGCATAATTTGGGAGCAATCATCAGAACGGCGAATCTTGCCGGTGCGCACGGGGTGATCATTCCCAAAAACCGTGCGGCGGGACTGACGGCTGCGGTAGCCAGGGCTTCTGCCGGGGCGTTAAATTATACGCCCGTGGCAAAAGTGACGAATCTGCGTCAGACGATGGAAGAATTGAAAAAAGAGGGGATATGGTTCGTCTGTGCCGATATGGGGGGCACCGTAATGTATGATTTGAATTTAAAAGGACCAATCGGTCTGATTATCGGTAATGAAGGGGAAGGTGTGGGAAGACTGATAAAAGAAAACTGCGATATGGCAGCGTCCATTCCCATGAAAGGAAATATAGATTCTTTGAACGCTTCCGTAGCGGCGGGAGTGCTTGCCTACGAAATTGTCAGGCAGAGATCAGGTATAAAAAAATATGAAAAAGGCAACTGAATTTTTATTAATAGGAATTTTCGTTATGACGGCGCTTTTGGCGGCTGCAGTCGGACTCAGGGCATATTCCGGTTACGTGGAGAAAGCGGCCATGGAAGAAGAAATGCAGCAGCAGAATCTGGAAGAATTGATGGCCAGAAATGCCGAGGCACAGCAGCGTGTTATGGAAATGCAGTCTGAGATCGCCAATATGGCGGAAGATCCGGAATCGCTGCAGCTTTTTATTGATGAAACGGTGAACGCGGCCAATGATGTACAGAGCAAAAAAGAACAGGGGGTGTCGGGAAACATCCTGCCGTCTATGCCGGGTTCCGTCTCCGGTAATACAGGTACGGGTGACAGTGCATCTACATCGGGCAATATGTCCGTCTCCGGTAACTGGTCTGTTTCAGGGAATCTGTTTTTCCCCGGTATGGGATCCGTTTCGGGGAATATGTCCGTGTCAGGCAATATGTCCGTCTCCGGTAACGGAACCGTTTCGGGAAATACAACCGTTTCCGGCAATATGGATCCGTTCGGTTTTCTGCTTGGAAGCATATCCGGTAATCAGTCGGATGTCAATTACTATGATGGCAATATGACAGGAAGCAGTATCTTTGACGAATGGCGCTTTATTTACGACCAGCCGGAAATGACGTTGGAAGAGCGAAAGGCTCTTCGGACTTCTTATCAGGAGACGCTGGAAGTCAACCAGGCGGACAGAGAATGGATTGCAGAAAACAGATATGATTTTTCCGGTATGAAGATTGCCTGCCTTGGCGACAGTATAACTGCGGCAGCCAATCTGGAAGAGGAAGAAAACTATGTACAATATTCCTATCCCCAAAAACTGCAGGCGCTTTTGGGTGCGGAAGAAGTGCTTAATTTGGGCATCGGCGGTTCGTCGATCGGCAGATACTGGGCGGACGCATTTGTGGACCGTTACACGGAGATTCCGCAGGATACCGATATCATTATCGTTATGGGCGGTACAAACGATGGATTCTGCGTTTCCGATAAGGAGTTCGGCAGTCTGGAAGAGCGGGCTTTCCGTACTTTCTGCGGGGATCTGAACGAGCTGATGAGCGGACTGCGGACAAATTACCCCGATGCGGTTATTTTCTTCGCAACGCCTCTGCCCAATGTGCTGCAGGATTATCTGATGAGTGAACGGGAATACCTTCTGCCGCAGAAAAAATTTGTGGAAGTGATAAAAACACTGGCGAAAGAATACGATATTGAGGTAATAGATTTATATAATTCCAATATTCTTGACTCTCATGATGCCAATGTCATTGCCGAATATATGCCGGATGGCGTACATGGTAATCCGACGGGATATCAGGTTCTTGCAGAGCACTTTGCAGGAGAGATCGTGAAGTACTATAACGAAGACAGTGATATTGCAGACAGCAGTATGGTAAGCAGCAGAAGTGTGAGCGGCAATCAGACAGACAGTGATCGTTTAAACGGAAACGGAGCGGATGATACGGAGCTGCAGGACAATACAGACCGCCCGTCCGGAAACCGTTGGGAACCGTGACAGGGAAAGCGGTAATCAGGAAAGTCCCGGCCGGGAAAAGAACAGGAAGAAGCACAGTGAACATGCAAAATGCATAGTTAAGCGGGGATAAAAGCCGGATGAAAGAAGAGTATGAACAATACAGTGATGAAGAACTGATGGTGCACTTGCGGGACGGCGAGGCCGGTATTATGGACTTTATCATGAACAAATATAAAAATCTTGTGAAAAGCAAGGCGAAATCCATGTATATCCTCGGTGCGGACAGCGATGATCTGATCCAGGAGGGCATGATCGGCCTGTTTAAGGCCGTGCGCGATTTTGACAGCGGCCGGGACGCCAGTTTTTTTACATTTGCCGATCTGTGTATCTCCAGACAGATGTATACGGCCGTGCAGGCTTCCAGACGTCAGAAGCATATTCCGTTAAACACCTATATTTCCCTCTATGCCACTGCCAGAGAAAATTCCGAGCGAAGTGAAGAGGATATGACGCTTGTGAATATTCTTTCCTTAAAATCGGAACAGAGTCCCGAAGAAATGATGATCGATAAGGAAAATGTAGAACAGCTGGAAAGAACGATCGAAAAAGAATTAAGCGGTTTCGAAAAGCAGGTGCTCGACCTGTATCTGACGGGAATGCGCTATACGCAGATTGCCAAAGTACTTGGACGTGATGAAAAATCTACCGACAATGCGCTGCAGCGTATTAAGTCAAAATTAAAAAAAGCGATTCATTCGGGATATTAAATTTCATTTTTTTCCAGACTTAGAGAGAACTTAAAGATTGCTCTGCTATACTGATTTCATCATAATAAGAAAGGACAGTAAGATGAGAACAGTAAAAAGCAGAAAAACAAAAGAGTGCATAAAAAAGAGGAAAAAGGCAGGAAGAGTACGCGGAAAAATATTGACAGTCTGCGGTACAGTCATGGTAATCGGACTGCTTTGCGGATGCGGAGAAAGTGAAAATGAAGAGAGAACGCCTGTAACCGAACTTGTTCATACGGACACAGAGGGGGGAGAAACACCTGATGCAGATGATATGGCAGCAGAGCAGAGAACGACAGAGGATCTGCCGGCCGGAGAGTCCGGCGCTGAGGCACAGTCACTTGAGAAAGTTACGGGGAATGTAAAAAGTATAGGAGATCAGGATATTGTTATCTGTCGGTCATTTGAAGAGTCATCGAACGGAACGGATATGGATATTCTGGTTGCTCCGGCAGAAGGAAGTGCAGATGAGGAATTGCTTACCGTTTTAGTTTTGGAAACAACCAGATATGAAGTACATACGGTTAAAAACGGCGGGGTCAACGGAGACGCTGATGTAGAAACCCGTGAAGGCAGCCTGGCGGATCTCAAAGAAAAAGCGGTCGTAAATATATGGGGAAACTTTGAAGGCGAAAATTTCCTTGCACAGCAGGTGATCATTTTTTATTTTGTATAAAAAGGAAAAGCAGAGTAAATGAACAGGATGCACCGATAATGCCTATTGACAAATCAAAATACCTTATGATACAATACAATTCGGTAAACGGACAGGGTCTGTTTACCGAATATATTTGCTGATGTAGCACAGTCGGTAGTGCGTCGCATTGGTAGTGCGGAGGTCACGGGTTCGATTCCCGTCATCAGCTTGTGAAAACCCGGATGTTTCCGGGTTTTTGTTATTCATAAGAATGGCCCGCAAAGCGCGGCATTCGTTGTTTTGGTGTTGCATTTCATGTTTTTATTACATTACTGAACTGTCTAAACATTGCGCGGCAGCACGGTCCGTCAGCGCATTTTCCGCATCTGTTCCGATAATCCCTGTTTACACTGCCCTGGTTCTCTTTTCTGCTGCTCTTTGTCAGCTGACATTTGAATAGAAAAGATAAAATTTTTAGAGAATTTGAAAACTTTTTCCGGTGTCAGGACAAATTATACATGCAAGGGCAAATCTTTGCAAGTCGGCTTGAAAGAAGAAGGAGGATGGCTGCTATGAATAATAATGAGTTCGAGCGGTTTGTCTTGAAGTTCGGAAAGGATATTCTGCGGTTTTGCCGGATGACGGCTCAAGGGGTAGAAGATGGGGATGAACTGTATCAGGACACGATGCTCAAACTGCTGGAGAAAAGGAAAAGACTGGACTCTATGCAGAATACAAAGAGTTACGCTTTATCCACTTCAATTTATCTTTGGAAAAATAAAAAGAAAAAATATGCAAACAGGATGAGGCTGGTTCCGATTGACAGTATGGATGAGATGTCTGATGCGGGGTATGAAGTTTCCGGCCATGACAATAAGGTATCGCCGGAACATATTGTTTTGCGGCAAAATGAGGTAAACATGATTCAGGGATTAGTTGCATCTCTGCCTGAGAAGTACAGAATACCTATCTATTTGTATTATTCAGCGGATATGCAGATTCATGAGGTGTCTGAAATCCTCGGACTGCCGGAAGGAACCGTCAAGAGCCGGATGAGAAAGGCAAAGAAACAGTTAAAGGAAAAATTGGAGGCGATAGGATATGACAGATGAAAAATTGAATCAAATCTTAAAGCAGGCCCTTGCTCCTGAAATAAGTGACAGAGAGATCCGGATACATAGAAGGAGGAAGGATAAAATGATGAAATTTGGTAACATAGGAAAAGGTGCAGCGGCGGCCGCGGCAGCCGCTATAATCGGAATTGGCGGATTGGGATATTTTAATCCGGTACTTGCGGCAAAGATCCCATTGATCGGAAAGATTTTTGAGAAGGTTGAGGATAATGCCACATATTCGGGAGACTATACGGATAAGAAAACTGTCCTCACAAATGAGGATCATGCGGGAAATTTGGATACATCGGACTATACCGTATCTGATCAGGGGATCACACTGACTGCATCAGAAGCCTACTGTGATGGATATTCCATATTCCTTACAGTAAATATTGCATCAGAAGATGCAGATTTTACGCACATTCCCCAACATTATACCGGTATGAAAGCTGCAGATGACCGGACAGCTGCAGGATTTTATATAGACGGAACATGGAGTGTGGATGGAAGTGCGCCCGAATGGATCGAAAATACGTTTGATGGACAGGTGATCGACAGCCACACATTTGCGGGTATGCTGAAGATAGATCTTGCAGAGAAACACACGGGCAGCGGCGAACTTAACTTAAATGTAAACGGTCTTGGTCATGATGATGACAGGATGCTTGACCGCGAGGAAATAACGGCATCTCACTGGACGGAGGGCAGCTGGAACATTGTCATTCCGTTTGAGGTAAACGGAACGGATATAAAAACAATAGAAGTGGGTGAGAAGGAGGGGAATATTACGCTTGAAGATGTCGTGGTATCTCCGTATCAGGTGATCGTTCATACGACGACACCGGGAGAGCAGAGAGAACTGACAGACGACAGAAGGGAAAAACTGCTTTCAATAGATCCCGATATGACGGATGCGGAGATGTTTGAACTGCTTGGATGGTCTTATGAACCCTGCTACACAATCTGCTTTGATCAGGATGGGGAAATGCTTTACGCAGATACGGAAATGGCAGGCAGAGCCGGATTTGCCGTTCAGGGGAAAGAGATAAAAACATTGTATGTCTTTATTTTTGACAATTTTGATGACTGGACGCAGCTGGAGCAGGAAGGAATGAGCAGCAGCGCTGCAGATAAGGCGGTCATTGCCAGGGAAATACATGTAGAATAAGCGGACAGAAATTCTAAAGGAAAGCGTTTGTTGGCAGAAAATCAACGGACGCTTTTTTGTGTGTACATTAATAGGGACGAATTTAAAATTATTTTACATTTTAGAAACATTTTTGCGTTATAATTTTTATTATTTGAAAAGGAAGTGTAAAAGTTGGCTGAAATATTAATTGTAGAGGACGAACTGTCTATTAATGAACTGATACGCAGAAATTTAAGTCTTACAGGGCATCATTGTACGCAGGCTTTCGATGGATTATCTGCTGTCACCCTGTTGGAGAATGGAAAATTTGATCTGATTGTTCTGGATATTATGCTTCCCGGACTGGACGGTTATCAGGTGTTTGAAAGAGCTTTTGGAACGCCGACCATTTTCCTGACAGCGAAAAGCGAATTGACCGACAAGCTGAGAGGGCTGGCTATGGGGGCAGATGATTATCTGACAAAACCATTTCAGATGCTGGAACTGGCAGCAAGGGTGGAAGCGGTACTGCGGCGGACCAAAAAAGCTGAGTCGGAGTTTATGATGGGTGACTTGAAATGCGATTTTGACAGACATCAGGTTTTTCTAAATGGAACGGCAGTCGAATGTACCCCTAAAGAATTTGAGCTGTTGGAGGTACTGATTAGAAACCGGAACATTGCTCTTTCCAGAGAAAGGCTGCTTAACATGGTATGGGGATATGATTTTGATGGAGGTACCCGTACTGTGGATGTCCATATACAGAGACTGCGCCATAAACTGCATTTGGAAAATCAGATCAGAACAGTATATAAGCTGGGATACCGATTGGAGGTCCATGAATGAAAAAAAAGATTTTTTTCGTTGCACTGATTCTTTTTATTGTGTTTCTCAATTCGATGATTCTGATTGTTTCAAACGTTATCCTGAAGGACAAACTTTCTGCTGTCCGGGACAAATGTCTGGCAGAGCATTATGTCATTGCATCCTCTTTGATTGGAGACATGCAGGCATTGGAGCAGAGGGGAAATCATGTGGAAGAAAATATAGACAACCTGATGCATACGTATTCGCGGTATCTGCAAGGAAGGGGAAACGGACTCGCAGTGGCTTTTTCGGGGGAATGGATTTACGAAAGCTCTGGGTTTGCATCGGAAGAAAACATGGTTTTTCCGCCGGATACCGGATACAGTCAGGAACGGCTTGTTTATATGCAAAATGGAAATCGTCCGTTTCTGTGCGTTTACGGCAGCTTTCCGGCTCCGTGGCAGGATTACGGACTTATGTATACTGGAAATCTGGACGATATCATTCAGTCATGGCGTTATACGAAAAATATTCTTTTTCTTACAGGCGTTGTGGTAATCCTTATGATGTCATTCTTTCTGTTTCAGTTCCTAAATATTATTTTTCGCCCGTTAAGGCAGATTTCCAGTACATCCGCAAAGATTGCAAATGGAAGTTACGGCAGCAGGATTCCGGTTTATGGAAAGGATGAGATTTCCGGTGTGGCGCACAATTTTAATCTTATGGCAGAACAGATAGAAAATCAGATCAGGCAGCTTAAAGAGGGAGCAGAGCAGAAACAGCAGTTTATTGACAATTTTTCCCATGAACTGCGAATTCCTTTGACTGCGATTTATGGATATGCAGAATATATCCAAAAAGCGCTTATGTCAGAAGAAGAACGCTATGAATGTACGCAGTTTATCATGTCGGAATGCAGCAGGCTCCAAAACATGGCGTATCAGCTTCTTGATATGGCATTGCTTCGCAGGGAGGATATGAAAGAGAAGAACTGTTCTGTGAAAGAGCTTTTTGCGGAGTCGGAAAAAATTATGTACATGAGGGCAGCAGAAAAGAAAATAAGCCTGACTTATGTTTTGCCCCAAAATTACATGATCCGGGGAAATATGGAACAGCTTCTAATATTAATGAATAACCTGATTGATAATGCTGTAAAGGCAAGCCGGCAGGAAGATGAAATCTGCATCTATGCCTATGCGGAGGAATCTGCCGTTGTAGTGGAAGTCGAAGATCATGGAACCGGTATGGAGATAGAGCAGATACCACATATAAAAGAGGCTTTTTATCGTGTTGATAAAGCCCGAAGCCGCGCCGCCGGCGGGGCGGGGCTTGGACTTGCTATCTGTGAAAGAATTGTACAGATTCATCATGCGGATATGTCATTTATTTCTGAACCGGGAGTAGGGACACTTGTGAAACTGTCCTTTCCAGTATCATGAAAAATTCTTTATTGAAAAGCGGATTGTTTTACAAGTCTGCAATAACATGGATATTTTTTGGATACAGAGAGGTTTTATAGTGTATGTATCAAAACAAATCGGAAAGGAGTTTCACTATGAAAAAGAACGTATTAAAATTGACAGCGGCAACATTTGCCATTATTGGTGCAGGTATTATCCTTTTTAATGCGGCGGCAGAAATGGCGCTGGCGGCGAACAATGGAAAGGTGGAGAAAGTTCCCACCAGTTATCAGGTTTCGGACAGTCTGGAGACGGCGTTGCCGAAGCCTGAAACAAAAGAGGAAGACGGCGGAAAAGTAAACTATTTCGTAAGTATGGACAGTCTGAATACCGGAACGCCTACGGATACGGATCTGACAATGGAAGAAGCGGCTGAAACAGGAAATCAATATCTGAAGAATATTTATGGACTGGATTTAGAGGGCGCTTATGTATACATGCACTATAATCCCGGAACCGTAACTTTTCCCCGGGCTTTTTGGGCAGGAGATGTTTTGTTTCAGAAAGAGCAGAAACCTGAAAGTACAAGATGGACATACATGATAGATGCTGTGACAGGAGAACTCTTTAATATCTGCTATGGCAGACAGTTAGACGTAAGTGTTTCGCTTGCCTATGATCCCGCATTGGAAAAAGACTATCATCTATATGCAGAACTTGCTCAAAAGAAAACGGAGGAATGTAAGCTGCTGGACAGTCCGGTAGACAGGGTAGAGTACAATTGCCAGGGATATTCCGGAAACGATCCGACGATCACAGTGGATGTCATCGGTAAGAACGGTGAAAGTGTCAATATGTCTTTTTCGAGCTATGATCAGACGTTTTTAGGGTTAATCACAGATACTTCGCGAAGAATATCGGAATCTGCACTGGACAGTCTGGCGGTATCTGTTGAAACAGAAAAAGTTGAGATCGATGGAGTAACGTGGAAAACGAGCATTGCAGAATAGCAGATAGACATGAGAATCAGATAGAAATCATAAAGCGTTTGTTGGGAAATACCAATAAACGCTTTTGCATGCTGTTGCAATTTTTTTTGTTGGATTAAATCTGCGGGACTGTTATAATGAATTAAGAAGGAATATAAAGGAAAGGTGTTTGCTGATGTTAAAAAGGAGTATGAAAGAAACGATTGTCCGTGTCGTCGTTTTACTTGTGGGACTGACGATCGCTCATTTGGGTGTAACGCTGTTTCTGCTTGCGGATCTGGGAGCGGATCCCTTTAACGTGTTGGTGCAGGGAGTTTTCAGAATGCTTGCAAAAGTGACGGGATGGGGATTGTTGACGCACGGTTATACGCATATCTCCATATGTTTTCTGATCATCTTGGTTCTGCTTATCGTTGACCGCAGTTATGTGAAGATCGGAACGATCCTTTGTATGGTATGCGGTGGTCCGATCATCGATTTTTTTACATATCTGCTGGGTCCCCTGTTTGCAGAAGAGAGAGGATTGTGGGTGAAACTGCCGGTGCTTGCCGCCGGATGCGTTATTCTGGCGTTTGGTATGACGATCGTTATAAAGTCCGACGCGGGAACCGGGCCGAATGACCTGGTGGCGCTGGTGATCAGCGAAAAAGCACATGCAAAGTTCAGTATCGTGCGTGTTATTGTGGATGTGTCTTTTGTCATTGCAGGATTTGGACTTGGCGGTGTTTTCGGGATCGGGACGATCATATGTGCCGGTCTGGTAGGTCCGGCGGCAGGGATATGTCTCCCTGCCAGTGAGAAAATAGTGGATAAAGTTCTTGGAAACGTTCTAAAATAAGGAGGAATCATTATGAAAAAGAGTACAGTTTATATGTTGGGAATGATCTGTCTTATGGGTTTTACAGGGTGCAGTGCGCAGGCGGATAAAACGGGGGACGCACTGGAAACTGATACGGAACAGAACAATGCAGCGCAGAAAGAACAGGAAACGCCGGAGGCCGTTGAAGAGACTGAGGCAAAGGAAGATCTGACTGAAGAAAACGGCGCAGGAGAGAAACAGATAGAAAACGAGCCGGCGCGCGGGACAGATCCGGCCGGCAAAACGGTAGTGTACGGGCAGGATGGCCTGTATTTGTCTATCGATATTCCGGCTGGCTGGGACAGTGAGATTAAAACGAAAGAAGATATGGAAAAAGAGGACGGCATGCTCACATGCGCGATTGATTTCTGGCCGGAGGAGTATCCGGATACGGTTTTTGAATTCGGATATACGCCATCGTATGGTATCTGCGGTACCGGTGTGAGGATAGAAGAATATACATTGCCAAACGGACTTGGCGGTTATCGTTATACGGAAACTTATAATTCGGAAAATGTACTTTGGATGAATATTACAATAAATAATCCGTTTGATGCGATGAGCGCAGGAACTTATCTGATTCAGGGATCACCGGAATTATCTGTGTGGGAGAACATTCAGCCGGAATTTGAAGAGATACTGGAGACTGTATGGGCAGGTTCATTATCAGGTAAAAAGGCGGCAGAAGGGGATATTAGCGCACAAAGAACAGAGAATGGCAATTCGCAGTTTATCGAAATGGAGCAAGCGAAAAATATCGCACTTGCAGATGCGGGATTAGAGCCGGAGAATGTGATTTTTGTCGATGAACAATTAAAGGATGAAACCTTTGATGGCGGTACGTTCGAATATGAGTTTGAATTTGTAACGGATACAATGAAATATGAATATGAAATTGATGCAAAAAACGGCAGTGTCCTGAAGGCATCACAGGAAGAGATCGATCAGATCGGATTCATGCAGCACAAAGGGATAACTTTGGATGAGGCGAAGAAAGCGGCTCTTGATTATGTCGGTTTGGCGGCTGGTGAGGTAACATTTACCAAGTTGGAACTGGAGAAGGATGATGGCGTGGCCGAGTATGAAATTGAATTTTATGCTGACAAAAAAGAATACAGCTTTTCCATTGACGCAGCTTCCGGTAAGATTCTGGAGACTGAGATCGATATGGACTGATCACTGCATAATGGCGACCGAATATATAGAGGGTATGGAAAGCAGCAGGAACGAAAAACATGGAATACAAGATAGCAATTTGTGATGACGAAGAGACTCAGCGCAGTTATCTGGCGTCTCTTGTAAAGAAATGGGCAAAGCAGGAAAAACATACTGTCAAAGCGGCGGCTTATGATAGTGCGGAAGCATTCCTGTTTGCCTATGCGGATGATAAAGATGTCGATATTCTGCTTCTGGATATCGAAATGGGTGATATGGACGGCGTCGAGCTGGCGAAAAGGCTCCGGGCCGGGAACGATACGATACAGATTCTTTTTATCACGGCGTATCCTGATTTTATAGCGGAGGGTTATGAGGTATCGGCGCTGCATTATCTGATGAAGCCGGTAGAGAAAGAGAAGCTGTATGCGGTATTGGACAGAGCGGTCTGCGCGTTAAAAAAGGCAGAGCGCTTTGAAGTTTTTTATACAGATGGCGAAGCGCTTCGCATACCGGTAGACGAGATCATGATCGTGGAAGCATTTGCTCATTCGGTCGTTATGACGACAGTAAAAGAAGAATATCGGTTACATGAGACGATATCCAAAATAGAAGAGCTGTTAGGCGATGGTTTTTTGCGGTGCCATCGCTCTTATCTTGTCAATATAAAATATATAAAAAGAATCGCCAAAACAGAAATAATAATGGATAACAATGCGGAAGTGCCGATTTCACGCAGAAGATATGATATGGTGAATCAGGCGTTTATCCGATACTATACAATTTAGAAAGAGAGAGGATCATGGGACTGTTTTCTTTATTATTTGGCAGAGCAATCGATAAGCGCATCGCAGGGTATCAGAACGAACTGATGACAAAACATTGTGATGAAGTGCAGAATATTTACCGGACGATGCGTGGCTGGAGGCATGATTATCACAATCATATCCAGGCTATGAAAGTGCTTACCATACAGATGCGGGAGAACGGTAGAAACGACGAACCGTTAGAGCAGCTTGAAGAATATCTGAATAAACTCAATGATGATCTGACAGCGGTAGATACGGTAGTGAAGACAGGAAACGTTATGGTGGATGCGATTCTAAACAGTAAACTTTCTTTGATGAAAGCGAAGAAACTTCCTGTGAATGTCAAAGCGTCCGTCCCGGCATCCTTTCCGATATCGGAGGTGGATCTTTGTGCCGTGATCGGGAATCTGCTCGATAATGCCATGGAAGCCTGTGAAAGGCAGCAGGCGGAAAATGAACGCTTTATCCGTGTTTATATCGGCGTGTTAAAACAGCATTTGTATATTTCCGTTTCCAATTCCGTAAGCGACGGCGTAAAAAAAGCAGGAAAAAGATATCTGTCAACGAAGCGGAGTGCGAATCATGGATATGGTCTTATGCGGATTGACAGGATCGCAGCCAAATATCATGGTTATGTAAACCGACAGAATGAAGAAGGGGTATTTGTCACAGAGGTTATGCTGCCGCTTTAGCCGGCGGATGCTTACTTTTTGATGCTTTCGGATTATGAAAATACCGTTCGTGTTTTCAAAGCGGCCATTCATGCAGAAAATCGTCTGTTTTCGTAAAATATGCGACAATCATATGGAACGACAGCGCTTCTGCAGGGAGGAGAGAAATGGTGGAACAGAAAAAAGAAAGGAAAACGGAAGAACATTCTGTGATCAATAATGTTGCTTTTTTGTTAGGAGATATCAGGAGGACGCATCCGGTACTGTTCGTGTTTACGATAATGCAGTGTATCTTTTCGGTACTGGAGCCGCTGCTTGGTATTTTTTTCCCTAAAATAGCGGTCGAGCTGGCGGCAGATGGGGCAGGAATGACGGAAATTCTAATACGGCTTGGAGGACTCGGTATGCTTCTTGCTGTGTCCATGGCATTATCCGGAATGGCACGCAAGGGCAAATATATGCTGCTGAACGACATGCGGACTCATTATCAAAAAAGATTGTATATGAGATCTTTATATTGTGATTATTCACAGATAGAGAGTGCGGAAGGACAGCGGAAATACACACGCGCTGTGACTGCGTCAGGCTGCGGCGACTCTTCCGGGATCATGGTCATGACGGAAGCCCTGATCGCGCTTTTTATTAATATAGCCGGATTCATGGTTTATTCTGCGATCATTTCAACATTGCATATCGGTGTGATCCTGTTTCTGACCGTGCTTTCTCTGATCAATTATTTTGCGGTCAGATATGCACAGATGTACGAATACGGAAAACAGGACGAACGGGCCGGAATTAGAAACAGACTTCTCTATGTGGAATATACCGCAGAAGACGTGCAGTTTGGAAAAGATATCAGGCTCTATGGCATGAAGTCGTGGTTAGTCCGTTTACAGGATAAGATTCTGGCGGAGTATGCGGCGCTTGATTCCAGGATAAAAAAACGCTTTTTCCTGGTGGATTGTGTGAATGCGGCAACGCTTTTTATCCGGGATGGTGCGGCATATGCTTATCTGATTTTTTGTGTGGTAAACGGAAGTATTACCATAGGAGATTTTGTTCTGTATTTTGGTGCGGTAACAGGTTTTTCAGACTTTGTCAGTAATATTATTGGCAGTTTCAATAATATGCATAAAGCCAACCTGCATATGAATGATATACGGTCGTTTTTGGAAATGGATAATGAAAAAGAGGAAAATGACCTAAAAACTGTACCAATAGGGGAGAGTATAGAGATTGACTTCGAACATGTGACTTTTTCTTATGATGAGCAGTCGGAACCTGTTTTGTCGGATTTTGATCTGCATATTGGCAGGGGAGAAAAAATTGCGCTCGTGGGTGTGAACGGTGCGGGCAAAACGAGCGTGGTCAAACTTCTATGCGGTTTTTACAGACCGCAGCGAGGGCGTATCCTGATCAATAAAACGGACATCAGAGAGTATGGAAGGGAAGATCTGTGTGCGCTTTTTTCGGCAGTATTTCAGGATATTTTCATTCCCCCTTTTGACGTGGCCGAAAATGTCTCCATGCGGCCTGCACAGGATACGGATATGGACAGGGTGGTCTCCTGTTTACGACAGGCAGGACTCTATGACAGGATCAGTACCTATCCGGGAGGTATTCATGCACCGATGACGAAAGCCGTGGAGGATGGCATTGTACTTTCCGGCGGGGAACAACAGAAACTGCTGATGGCAAGAGCGCTGTATAAAGATGCGCCGATACTGATATTGGATGAGCCGACGGCGGCGCTTGATCCTGTTGCGGAAAGTGAGACTTACGAGAATTTTCATGCTTTCTCCCAAAATAAGACGGCGGTCTATATTTCACATCGTCTGGCCAGTACGCGTTTCTGTGACCGTATCGTGTTTCTGCATGACGGCCGTATCGTAGAAAGCGGTACGCACGAAGAGCTTATGAAACGCGGAGAACGATATGCCGGGATGTATGAAATACAAAGCCGGTATTATAAAAAGGACGTCGGGGAAAAGCAGTCATGCAGTATGCAGTGTGCAGGCGGGGAAGGAGCGTGGGAATGATCATGAGAGCCTATGAAAGAGAACGGGAAGAAAGCACAAAAAGGGGAAAACAAAAAAAGAACATTGCGATTGTCAAAGACATTGCGGATGCCGTCAGGATGATGTGGCAGTTTGATAAAACAGTCGTCATTACGGCGCTGCTGCGCGCACTGCTCGAGGCGGCGCTTCCGTTTATCGGGATCTATCTTTCCGCATATGTGCTGGATGGTTTACAGGCCGGTATGGAGATCGGCACATTACTTCGGACGACGGCAGCAGCAGTGGCGCTTGCTCTTGTCATGGGAGTTTTGAAAAGTTATTTAAAAAAGGTGTATTCCGTTCATGCTTACAGCTGTTTTATGAAGTTTGAAATGCAGCTTGGCAGGCAGACGCTTGCGCTTGATTATGAGCTTCTGGATAACCCTTCCGTCAATGAAATCCGTACGCGTATCCGAAATGATCATAACTGGGGATCCGGGTTTTACTCGGTCATAGATTTTTTTTCATGGTCCATAAGCAGTCTGTTTGAACTTAGTATTGCGGCAGGGATAATGGCGCCTCTTTTTGTGCAAAGCAATTTATTTAAGGAACCTTCCGCACTTTTCCTGCTGGCAGGCTTTTTAGGAATCATTCTGTTTTCTACATGGTTTTCAGCCATAAAAAAACAGAGTGCACACAGGATCATGGATGAAGCCTCAAAGGTGCGCTTTCATGCCGAGTATTTTCTATCCGGTCAGGCGGACTACAGGCAGGGTAAGGATATCAGGACGTATAAAACACAGAAACTGATAGAAACCTATTTGTGCAAAATGGATACGCTGATCGGGAAATGGCTGCGCGATTTTACCGCAGGAGAAGCGCAGAGCGGCGCTGTGAGCGGTCTGGCGCTGGGGATATTACAGACTTTTGCCTATTTGTTTGTCGTATTCCGTGCAGTCTCCGGAGCGCTTACCATTGGTCTCGTGCTAAAATATGCGGCGACGATCTACCGGTTCTGTACATCTTTATCTTCCTCCTGTCTGGCGCTGTCCGAATTTTCGATTTCAGTAAGACGCCAGCAGTCCATGTTGGAATACCGCAATGTGAAGGATGTTTTGTACAAAGGCAGTCTTCCTGTGGAGAAACGCTTTTTCTGTGAAGAGAGAGATAACGATTATGAGATCGTATTTTGCAATGTCAGTTTCCGGTATCCCGGATGTGAGCAGTATGCCCTGCGGAATTTTTCGTTCCGTTTCAGGACTGGTCAAAGACTTGCAGTGGTAGGAATGAACGGGAGCGGTAAGACGACTTTTATCAAGCTTCTCTGCCGCTTGTATGATCCTGACGAGGGAGAAATTCTGCTAAACGGTATCAATATCAAAAAATATGATTATGAGGAATACCAGTCTATTTTCTCTGTGGTATTTCAGGACTTTAAAATATTTGCCTTCTCGGCTGCGGAAAACGTGGCGGCTTCGATGCACTATGATGAGAAGAAAGTCGATACCTGCCTGATCAGGGCAGGATTCGGAGAGCGTCTGGCATCCTTGCCGGAAGGCTCCCGTACTTATTTGTATCATCACTTTGATAAAAACGGCGTCGAGATATCAGGCGGTGAGGCACAGAAGATCGCTCTCGCCAGAGCGCTTTATAAAGATGCTCCGTTTATTATCCTGGACGAACCGACGGCGGCCCTCGATCCGATCGCAGAATTTGATGTTTACAGCAGATTTAATGAGATCATTGAAAATAAGACGGCTGTTTATATCAGTCATAGACTTTCCTCCTGTCGTTTCTGTGATGATATTGCGGTGTTTGATAAAGGCCGGCTTGTGCAGAGGGGCAGACACGAGGAACTGGTGGCGGACAAAAACGGGAAGTATTATGAATTATGGCAGGCGCAGGCGAGGTATTATGATGAAAAGAGCGCGGCGGAGGCGTAAATAAATTCGGTAAGAGGCAGAGCCGGGCCCCGGAATATAGCTGCCTGGAAGTCTGTAGCGGAGGAGGATGATATTTTCTTATCGGGTAATGCATGATAACAGGGAAAACCGCACAAGGATGTGCGGTTTAGGCATTAGGACACATGGATGTGTCTGAATGCCGTCCCGTACACAGCCAAGGGTATTTTTACCCGATTAGAAAATTCTCCTCCGAAGAACCAGATTTCCAGGCAGCTATATTCCGGGGCCCGACTCTGCCTCTTACCGGATCGGAGTATCGTTTGGAAAGGATAAGATGGTTACCCGGCGAAAATATGTTTGTTCTTGCAATGAGACAGAATCTATTTTATAATAAATTTCACATTACATGGAACAGTTCTGTGTGAGTCTTATATTCCGTCAGGAATAGCGGAGATGCATTCTGGCATTTTCCGAATAAACCCAATGATGAATGAAACAGACAGCAGGAAGACAGGGGAGGAAAGTTCACCTTTTGGAGATTTTTATGATAGCCGTATGTGCTTCTTACTGTCTAGGAAAGGAGCAGAGCAAATGGAGGAACAGAAAAAGGGGCAGACAAAAGAAGTGCAAAAGAAGAGTGGACGAATAGGGAACAGCAGGATGTATGACAGCGGCAGTAAGCTCATTTTCGGGAATGCCGAGTTATGTTCGCAATTTCTCAGAAATTATGTCAACCTACCGATCTTAAAGAATGTAAAGGCGGAAGATATTGAGGACGTTTCGGAAAGGTATGTACCGATGTTTACGGAAGAAAGAAATGCGGATACGGTAAAACGTGTAAGAATATCTGAAAATAATACACTTTTTTTCATATCGCTTATTGAACATAAGACGAAAGTAGATTACAATGTAGGTATGCAGATGCTTCGCTATATGGTCTATATATGGGAAGATTATGAGAAGGAAATGGAAAGAAAACATAAAGGGATCAGTAAGACCAGAGATTTTAGATATCCTCCGGTTCTGCCTATCGTGTATTATGAAGGCGCGGATGGCTGGACTGCTTCCCGGAATTTTAAGGAACGGATTCTGTTTGAACAGGCTTTTGAACCGTTTACGCCGAATTTTTTCTATAAACTGATCCAATTAAATGAATACAGCGTAAAAGATCTGGCAGAAAAAAATGATGAGTTGTCTTTTGTCATGCTTATGAATAAATTGCAAAAGATAGAAGATTTTCATGAATTGGAACTGCCGTATGAATATCTGGAAAATCTGACGCAGAATTCTACAGATGAAACAATGGATATCGTTGCCAGAGTGGTGGAGACGATATTGCGGCATATACATATTTCGGAAGAGGAAATAGCAGGATTTATGGGACAGGTAAAGGAGTGGAAGATGGGAGAATTATTTGAACATTTTAAAGACTTTGATTTGCCGGCGGCACGAAAAGCAGCCAAAGAAGAAGGCTGGATGGAAGGAAAAGCGGAAGGGTTGGAAGAAGGGAGAAAACAGGGAAGAAAAGAAGGAAAAAAAGAAGGCATTGAGAAGGGAAAAAAAGAGATTCTCATAAAAAGTGTGGAAACCCTTATGGAAACGTTTCATGTAGATTTACAAAAAGCCTGTGAAGGGATCGGAACAACGGTAGAAGAATACCGGAAGGCGAAAAATATCGAGTGAGAGGAGAGGAAACCGGCAAATGCACAATGAATTGACGCAAAAAGACATCGAAAAAATGCAGGAAGAAATAGAATATCGTAAACTGGTGGTGCGAAAGGAAGCGCTGGAGGATGTGAAGGAAGCAAGAGCGCACGGCGACCTGAGCGAGAATTTTGAATATCATGCGGCAAAGAAAGTCAAGAACCAAAATGAAAGCCGTATCCGTTATCTGGAGAGAATGATAAAAACGGCTGTCATTGTTTCTGATGAGTCTGCGGAAGATGAAGTAGGAATGAATAATACGGTAGAAGTCTTTTTTGAAGAAGATGGGGTGACGGAGAAATATAAATTGGTAACGACTGTCCGGGGAAATTCTTTAGAGGGACTGATCAGTACGGAATCACCGCTTGGTAAGGCGCTGCTTGGACACAAAGTCGGCGAACGGGTCTATGTGGCGGTCAGTGCGGACTATGGTTATCATATCGTAATCCGGTCGATTGAAAATACGGTGGATGATGGAACGGATAAATTAAGGAGCTTTTAGAGACGGCATAACTTTTCTGAAACAAGCATAGAGTATAATGTGAAGAGAAGTTCTAGAACTCGCACCATTGGGTGCTTCGTTAAGAACTTCTAAGTCTGCATAGGCAGACTTTCTTCACTTGGGTTTGTGCTTTGCCCAAACTCGCAGGCTGAGTGGGGAGCAGTGCAACGGAGACACGGGTGTCTTAGGTGAAAATGCTTGAGGAGGAAGAAGATATGTATGAAATGAAAACGGCGGCGGAGACTGTCAGGCTGCTGCAATCCGACAGAGAAAAGGGATTGGACAGGCAGGAAGTTTTGGAGAGAAGGGCGAAACAGGGAGCCAACCGGCTGAAAGAGCAGGAGTCAAAAAGTATCGGGCAGATGATACTCGGGCAGTTAAACGACCCGCTTATTTTGATTCTGATCGCAGCTATGGCAATTTCGATCCTGCTTGGAGAAGTCGGTGATGCGGTCATTATTGTTACGGTAGTCGTCCTGAATGCGGTGATCGGTGTAATTCAGGAAGGCAAGGCCGGAAAAGCGGTAGAGGCATTGAAAAAAATTTCCTGTCCGCAGGCGATTGTGATTCGGGAAGGAAAGAGTGTGAAAGTATCTTCCGAAGAGCTGGTTTTGGGCGATATCGTATTGCTCGAAGCCGGAAATATGGTGCCTGCAGATTTGCGTCTGCTGGAAGTACAGGGGATTCAGATTGAAGAGTCTGCCCTTACGGGAGAGTCTGTTCCGGTAGAAAAAAATGCGGATTATATAGAAAAGATACAGGGAAACAACAGTTGTGAGAATATGGCATACATGTCGACCTATGTGACGCGGGGAAGAGGAAAGGGCGTCGTAACGGCGATCGGCATGGATACCAAGATCGGACATATTGCAGGCATGCTGCACGAGACAGGCGAAAAACTGACGCCTTTACAGGTAAAACTGGGAGAACTCGGTAAAGTGCTCAGTATTCTGGCAGTGTCGATCTGCGCCTTGCTTTTTGTGATTGCGGTTCTGCAAAAACGGAATGTGGGAGAGATGCTGCTGACATCCGTATCATTAACTGTTGCGGCAGTGCCGGAAGGACTGCCGGCAATCGTGACGATCGTTCTTGCGCTAAGCGTATCGCGTATGGTACGGGCCAAGACGATCGTAAGGAAACTGTCCTCCGTCGAAACGTTAGGGGCTGTGGATATTGTCTGCTCGGACAAAACGGGTACGTTGACACAAAATAAGATGACGGTAACGGAATGCTATGTGGATGGCAGAATGGTAGAGGGAGAAAAATTGTCCCTTTTTTTCCCCGGGCAGATATGGCAGGAGTCCGGCTGGGATAAAAGCAGTAAAGCGCATTTTCTCTTGGGCTGCGTTTTGTGTAATGACGGCACGTTTTCTACGGACGGAGATTTTGGGGATCCGACCGAAATGGCGCTTCTCCATATGGCGCAGAAGTGTGGTACTGATGCGGAAACGTTAAGAAAGCGTTTTGAAAGAAAGGATGAAAAAGGTTTCGATTCCGAGAGAAAGATGATGACGACGCTGCATCATATCAGAACAGAGTCGGGGAGCCGCCTGATTGCCTATTCCAAAGGCGCGGCGGAGAAAGTAATAGAACAGTGTGCGTTTTTTTATCAGAACGGACATAAATGCCGGATGAGTCAAAACGACAGGACATCGCTTGTGAACGTGCTGGAACACTTGATGAATGAAGGCAGAAGAGTCCTTGCGGTTGCGATGGAGCCGGACGGCAGAATGGCAGAGAAAGATATGGTGTTTCTCGGACTTGTCAGCATGCAGGATCCGGTCAGGACAGAGGCTGTGGAGGCGGTAGGCGAATTTGAAAGAGCAGGCGTGGATACGGTGATGATCACGGGGGATCATATCAATACCGCTTTTTCCATAGCAAAAGAGCTGGGCATTGCTTCCAGACCTTCGGAATGTATTTCCGGCAGGGAGTTGGATGGCATGGATGAACATGCTTTTTTAAGAAGGCTGCCGGGTCTGAAAGTCTTTGCCAGAGTTACGCCGGAACATAAAGTCAAAATTGTGGAAGGCTTCAAAAAACTCGATAAGACAGTGGCGATGACCGGAGATGGCGTTAATGATGCTCCTTCCCTGCAGGCAGCGGATATCGGTATTGCCATGGGTATGAACGGAACGGATGTGGCAAGAAATGCAGCCGATTTTGTCCTGATGGACGATAACTTTGCAACGATCCATCTGGCGATCAAAGAGGGACGGGGCATCTATGAGAATATCAGAAAGTCTGTGCTATTCCTGCTTTCTTCCAATTTGGGGGAAATTATGACGATGCTTGTGACGATCATCGCCGGTTTTCCAAGTCCCTTAAAAGCAAGTTTTATTTTGTGGATCAATCTTATTACGGATTCGCTTCCGGCGCTGGCGCTTGGGGTAGACGATAATGAAACGGATCTGCTGATGAAAGAAGCGCCCAGAAAAAAGGGAGAATCTCTTTTTGCAAAGGGAGGATTGCTATGCGTCATCTGTTACGGCCTGGTGATCGGCGGAGTGAGTCTTGCCGCTTTCCTAAAAGTACCGTATGACAGGCTGGTTGCCGAAAATCTTCCGATTAGTTTACATAACATAGTTGAAAGTTACCGGATTTCAGCCGTATTGCTCAAGGCACAGACACATGCCTTTACAGTACTCGGAATCAGTCAGCTTTTTCATGCGATCGGCATGCGGGATGTGAATCGTTCCATTTTCCGTATGGATCACAGAAAAAATCCATATATGATCTTTGCCTTGGTCATCGGTATTCTTTTGCAGTTTGCGGTAACCGAAATAGAGCCGCTCATTGTATTGTTTGGTACGATGCGGCTTGAATGGATGGAGTGGATGCAGCTTCTCGCACTTTCGCTTACACCGGTGATCGTTCATGAACTTCTCGTTGCGGTATATTACGGTGCGGGGAAAAAGGAACCGAAAGGAGAAACTAAAGAAGCGTACATAGTGCAAGCAGCAGAAGAAACAGGCCGCTGAGCCAGGACAGATCGATGGAAAATTTCCTGACTACAAGAAGACCGAGCATGTAACCCGACAAAAAGAGCAGAAAATGAAAAAGAGCTGCAAGTACGAAAAAGAAAAACAGAGAGGATACCTGGCAGGAAAATGCCATGCTCGCTAAAATACTGTCTAAGGACAGGGCGAGGCTTAAGAAAAAAGCCTCTTTGGCGCTCAAAACCTGTACATCCTGTTTGTTTGCATCTTCCGGTGAAAAATAGATTGTAAAAATAATATTAACCTGCTTGATTTTGTATGCCCAGTTACCGACATTGTTGGGGTATTTTCCGGCTAAATGGCGTATCAGACTTTCGATGAGTTTCTCACAGCCGAGAATAAAGAGGAGTACGAAAGAAAGAATCGAAAAAACAGGCGCCGGAATAAAGGAAAAAAGCAGGGAGCCTATTCTTGTCATTAACGTGATCGCGGCAGTGGGGATAAAAACGAGAAAAAGTGCGGCGAGCGGTTTGATATGCACCCTCGAAGTGCCGTAAGAAAATCCTGCAGTCAAAGAGTCGATAGAGACGGCAAACATAAAAAGCAGCACAGGCATCATCGAAAAAAACATAGTGCTACCTCGTGTCGTATTTTGTGATCTTTTATTTATCATATGTAAATCTTTATAATTTGACTGTACGGCAATTTAGAAAAATGATATGATAAAAGAAAAGATAAATCCTTCCCCTGTGAGTTTACTGAAGTGTGTGAAATACCGTGCAGAAATGACACGGGGGAGTATAGATGAGGAGGATTTGCGTATGGAGCTGATGTTTATTGGGGCAGATCATGAAGTGACAGGGAGCTGCCATTATCTTCGGGTCAATGAGACCAATATTTTAGTCGATTACGGAATGGAACAGGGATCGCAGGTTTTTGAAAACTGTCCGCTGCCGGTCGATCCCGCAGTGATCGATTATGTTTTCCTGACGCATGCGCATATCGACCATTCCGGCTTACTGCCGTTTTTATATGCAAGAGGATTCCGGGGCAGCGTTTATGCGACTGATGCGACGGCGGATCTGTGCAGTATCATGTTAAGAGACAGCGCTCACATTCAGATGCAGGAAGCGGAATGGAAGAACCGCAAGGCCAAAAGAACTGCGGACAATGCGCTGATTGAACCTCTTTATAAGATGGAGGATGCCGATGGTATTATTAAAAGGCTGATACCCTGTGAATATGATCAGAAGATAGAAGTATGTCCGGGCGTCGTTATTCGTTTTACGGATATCGGGCATTTACTCGGGTCGGCCAGTATCGAGGTGTGGGCGACAGAGAATGATGTGACAAAGAAACTTGTTTTTTCCGGAGATATCGGCAATATGAACCAGCCGCTTATCAAAGATCCGAAAATCACAAAGGAAGCCGATTATGTGATCATGGAATCAACATACGGAGACCGGAATCATAGTGAGACGAAAATAGATTATGTCGGAGAACTTGTAAAAATTCTGCAGTCTGCCTTTGATAAGGGCGGCAACGTTGTGATCCCGTCCTTTGCAGTGGGACGGACACAGGAAATGCTTTATTTTCTACGACAGATCAAGGAAGAAAGGCTTGTGAAAGGACATGAAAATTTTCCGGTTTATGTGGACAGTCCCTTAGCAGTCGAAGCAACCGGTATTTTCCAGAGAAACAGTGTGGAATGTTTTGACGAGGATGCCATGGAACTTGTGCGAAAGGGGATCAATCCGATTACGTTTCCGGGACTGCATCTTGCCATAACAAGCGACGAATCGAAAGCGATCAACTTTGAACATACGCCGAAGGTCATCATTTCGGCATCCGGCATGTGTGAAGCCGGACGTGTCAGACACCATTTAAAACATAATCTCTGGCGGCAGGAATGTACGATCCTGTTTGTCGGGTATCAGGCGAACGGTACACTCGGCAGGGCGATCGTAGAAGGGGCAAATCAGGTCAGGCTTTTTGGTGAGACGATCGAGATCCGCGCAAAGATCGAAAAGCTGGTCGGTATGAGCGGTCATGCGGATAAGGCGGGACTGCTTCGCTGGATCGACGGATTTGCCGTCAAACCGGAAAGAGTTTTTGTCGTACATGGAGAAGACAGTGTCTGCAAGCTTTTTACGGAATGCCTGAAGATCGAACATGGATTAAAGGCATATGCGCCGTACAGCGGCACAAGATTTGATCTGCTGCAGGATACTTTCATTTATGAGGCGGCGCCGGCCGTTCTGAAGAAAAAAGCGCATGGCATATCCGATGTCTTTGCAAGACTGGTGGCGGCCGGACAGCGGCTTGTTGCAGTCATCTACAAAAATGAAGGCAGCGCCAATAAAGACATGGCAAGGTTTGCGGACCAGATCAATGCGCTTTGTGATAAATATGACAAAGATAGATGATAAGAATACGAAAAAAGAAATTAGACAGACATGACGAGGGATCAAAATGAGCTTGGCAGACAATATTTTTATTGCGATGTGTAAGGATATCATAGAGAACGGGACAAGTACGGAGGGAGAGAAGGTCAGACCGCACTGGGAAGATGGCACGCCTGCTTATACGATCAAAAAGTTCGGCGTTGTCAACCGGTATGATCTGTCCGGAGAATTTCCAATCATTACGCTCCGTAAGACTGCATTAAAGAGCGCTACGGATGAAATGCTTTGGATCTGGCAGCAAAAATCCAACAATATACACGATCTGCACAGTCATATATGGGATGCATGGGCCGATGAAGACGGTTCCATAGGAAAAGCGTACGGTTATCAAATGGGGGTAAAGCATCCGTATAAAGAAGGCATGATGGATCAGGTGGACAGAGTGATCTATGATCTGAAAAACAATCCGTTCAGCAGACGGATCATGACGAATCTTTATGTGCATCAGGATCTGCATGAAATGAGACTTTACCCGTGTGCATACAGTATGACTTTTAATGTGACCCAGAAAAAAGGAGAGGAAAAACTGATACTGAACGCTGTCTTAAACCAGCGTTCACAGGATGTTCTCGCGGCCAATAACTGGAATGTTGTGCAGTATGCGGTACTGGTCCATATGCTTGCGCAGGTCTGCGGTATGAAAGTAGGAGAGCTTGTTCATGTTATTGCAGATGCGCATATATATGACAGACACATTCCGGTCGTCAAAGAACTGATCGAAAGACAGACATATGATGCGCCGACATTCTGGTTAAATCCGGATATTAAAGATTTTTATCAGTTTACGAGAAATGATGTAAAAGTGGAAAATTATGTAACCGGTCCACAGATTGAAAAAATACCGGTCGCCATATAAAGGAACCGCAGGGAGAACAAGAGAAACGCAGCTGGAAAGGGCATGGGCAGATAAGATGAATTTAATCGTTGCAGTAGATAGTAACTGGGGTATCGGTCTGAAGGGAGGACTTCTTGTACGCATTCCGAATGACCATAAGGCATTCAGGCAGGAGACAATGGGCAAAGTGGTCGTACTTGGCAGGAAAACATTGGAAACATTTCCGCAGGGGCTGCCGCTTGCCGGCCGGACGAATATCATTCTTTCGTCCAATCCGGATTATAAGGTAAAGGACGCCGTTATCGTACACAGTAAAGAGGAACTTTTGGAAGAACTGCGTAAGTACAAAGAGGAAGAAATCTATATCATCGGCGGGGAAAGTGTTTACCGTATGATGCTGCCCTACTGTGATGTCGCGCATGTGACCAGGATCGAACATAGCTATGATGCGGACGCTTATTTCCCGGACCTGGATCAGATGGAGGAATGGGAAGTTACCGCAGACAGTGAGGAACAGACCTATTTTGATATTGCGTATCGTTTTGTAAAGTATGAACGCAAAGATAAGAAGGGAGGCGCTGCATCGTATGAGTCATGAAACGAATCATCATGCGCCGGAAGAAAAAGGACCGGAGAAAAAGAGCGGATTTACTTCCAAATTGGAAAAACAGGCGGTGTCTTTGCTGCTTGCCAAAGACGAGTTGGAGAAAAAAAATATTGAACTGGAAAATGCGATGCTGGACGCCAGAAAGGCGACCCGGGCAAGAGACTTATTTCTGGCAAATATGTCGCATGAACTCAGGACGCCGATCAATACGATCCTTGGTCTGAATGAATTGATTCTGCGGGAAAGCCAGGATGAGACGATCAGAGGCTATGCGCTGGATATCAAACAGGCAGGCGGCATTTTGGTTTCGCTTGTCAGTGACATTCTGGATTTCTCCAAAATACAGTCCGGCAAGATGGAGATCGTGGAAGGAACTTATGATATCAGTTCCCTCTTAAACGACCTGATCAACAGTATTTCTATTCCGCTTCGAAAAAAGAAACTGCGCCTTGCGCTTGAAATTGCACCGGACATCCCCTATAAATTATCCGGAGATGAGATCCATCTGCGCCAGATTATCGGTAATCTCCTGTCCAATGCCGTAAAATATACGAAGACTGGCACGGTAACGATGCGTCTTTCCTGGAAAGAAGCGGAAGATGACAGGATCATCCTGGAATTTTCGGTAGAAGATACCGGGATCGGCGTCAAAGAAAAAGATATTGCCAGAATTTTCGAAACATTTAACAGACTTGATATGGAGGCCAGCAGTACCGAAGAAGGCAGCGGCCTCGGACTGGCAGTGACCAATCATCTGGTGAAAATGATGGGCGGGATACTCGAAGTTAAAAGCGAGTACGGAAAAGGCTCTGTCTTTTCTTTTGAGATTCCGCAGAAAGTTATTAATAGAGAACCGCTTGGGGACTTTCAGGAACAATATAACAGGAGTGTGAAAAATTCCATAAGTTACAGAGAAAAATTCATTGCGCCGCTTGCCAAAATACTGGTAGTGGATGACAATGCAATGAATCTGGCCGTGGCGCAGGATCTGCTGCGAAAGACGAAACTGCAGATCGATGTGGCCTCAAGCGGGGAGGAATGCCTGGAGATGCTGAAACGGAAAGCCTATCATCTGATCTGCATGGATCATATGATGCCCGTTATGGATGGGGTTCAGACGCTGCATGCGATCCGGGACATGGAGGGCAATCCTTCCAGAAATATTCCGATCATTGCCCTGACAGCCAATGCGGTCGTAGGAGCAAAAGAATATTATCTGAATGCCGGCTTCGAAGATTACCTCTCCAAACCGATCGAGCCGGAGAAGCTGGAAGATATGCTGATTACTTATCTGCCAAAAGAACTGGTATATCTGACGGGAGAAACGAACAATTCTGCGGCCGAGGAAGAGAGCCTGCATGCCATAAATGAAGAAAGCCTGATCGACATGGGCATCAACGCGGCGCAGGGATTGAAATATATGGGCGGAAGCCGTTTCCTGTATGAGCAGGTCCTGCGCGATTTCCGTGAAATACTGCTTGAAAAGGAAGAGCAGCTAAAGGTTATGCTGAGCAAGGAAGACGTATCGGGATATGCCATTATCGTACATGCCCTGAAAGGAAATGCGCGCAATGTCGGAGCGGACGAGCTTGCGGACGAGGCTTTTGAACTGGAGAAAAAAAGCAAGGCGGGCAGTCTTGAAGAGGTGGAAGTACGTTCGCCGATCCTGTTTAGTATGATGCATACGTTAGGCGAAAATCTGGACAGGTATCTGACATCGGACGTTTTTGCGAAAGAGATGCCCAAAGAAGAGACGAAAACCAAAGATTCCATTTCGGATGAGGAATGGAAAGAAAAATTGCAGGTCTTAAATACGCGTCTGGATGATTTTGACGGAGATGGCATAGCGCAGAGTATACAGGAATTAAAACAATTTGCGCTGTCCGAGGACAAGCAGAAGCTGCTTAGGATATGCGAAAAAGCGGTGAATGATTTTGCCTATGACGTTGCTATGGATATTGTGTCATCCGCTCTGTAGTATTGACTTTTGCCGATAAAAGTTTATAATGTGAGAAGATTTATCTATTTTCCCGTGTCCTGCGGCACGGTTTACACAGTGAGGAAGGAGACAGTAAAGGTATGGAAAAGAAAAACATGGACTGGGCAAATCTGGGATTCGGCTATCACGAGACAGATAAAAGATTCGTATCAAATTATAAGAACGGCGCATGGGATGAGGGCGCGCTTATTTCGGATGCATCGATCACGATCAACGAATGCGCGGGTGTGCTGCAATATGCGCAGACCTGTTTTGAAGGCATGAAAGCCTATACAACAGAAGACGGACATATCGTCACCTTCCGTCCGGATCTGAATGCAAAACGTATGGAAGACTCCTGTAAAAGACTGGAAATGCCGGTATTTCCGGCGGAGCGGTTTATACAGGCTGTTACGCAGACTGTAGCGGCAAATGAGGCATATGTACCGCCGTATGGTTCCGGGGCGACATTGTATATCCGTCCGTATATGTTCGGAAGCTCTGCCGTTATCGGTGTAAAACCGGCAGAAGAATATCAGTTTCGAATTTTCACGACACCTGTCGGACCGTATTTTAAAGGCGGTGTAAAACCGCTTACGATCAAAGTCAGCGATTTTGACAGAGCAGCGCCAAACGGTACCGGACATATCAAAGCCGGACTTAATTATGCGATGAGCCTCTATGCGATCGTTACCGCGCATGAGGAAGGGTTTGACGAGAATATGTATCTGGATGCGGCGACAAGAACCTATGTGGAAGAGACAGGAGGCGCTAATTTCCTGTTTGTTACCAAAGACAATAAAGTGATAACACCGAAATCCGAAAGTATCCTGCCGTCCATTACGCGTCGTTCTCTGATGACCGTTGCCAAAGACTATCTGGGACTGGAAGTGGAAGAACGTCCGGTAGCGTTCGAAGAGATCGCGGAATTTGCCGAATGCGGTCTGTGCGGTACGGCTGCGGTAATCTCACCGGTGGGTAAAGTAGTCGATCATGGCAAAGAGATTGTGTTTGCAAGCGGCATGAACGAGATGGGACCCATTACCCAGAAGCTTTATGATACTTTGACCGGAATTCAGATGGGACGTATCGAGGCGCCGGAAGGTTGGATCCACGTGATAAAATAGCTATGGTCAGGAATGACGACCGCGGGCAGTTTTCATAGGATGAGGGGACAGGTTGCATTGTTATGAACATGCGATTCAGTCCCTTTTGTCATTGGAAAATCCGGAGACGGTTGAAAACTTTACGGACGGTCTGAATGACAGTGAAAAATAACAGGCTCTGAGAAAGGCTGGGAACAGAAATGTCTGATAAGATCAGGGAAACATATCCGTATTTATATGAAACACATCTTCATACGGCGCAGGGAAGCGCCTGTGCCCGCTCTGCGGGACGCGAAATGGCAAGGGCCTGCAAGGAATACGGTTATACGGGAATCTTTGTAACGGACCATAATTGGGGCGGCAATACGGCAGTTGACAGAAATCTGCCATGGAAAGAATGGGTAGAGAGATTCTGTAAGGGGTATGAGGATGCCAAAGAAGAAGGTGACCGGATCGGCCTCGATGTCTTTTTCGGATATGAGGCCGGATTTGATGCAACCGAATTCTTGCTGTACGGTATCGACAAAAACTGGATGCTTGAAAATCCTGTTCTGCGCCATGCGGACATTGAAGAGCAGTACCATCTTGTCCATCAAAACGGCGGTATGGTCATTCATGCACATCCATACAGAGAGGCCGGTTATATCCCGGCTGTCCGCCTTTTCCCGGAATGGGTGGATGGTGTGGAAGGCATCAACGCCGCGCATTCCAATTCATACAGCGGTGCACATTCTAACAGGATATTTGACGAAAGAGCGATCGCCTATGCAAAGAAAAACCATCTGCCCATGACGGCCGGGTCGGATATTCATCATACGGATCTGTTGGGCGGCGGCATCGCTTTTAGGAGAAAACTGTTTTCGGCGGCGGATTATATTAAGGCAGTTTTGTCGGATGAGGATTATGTACTGACAAACGGTCAAAACTGGTATAATAAAGAGGGAAAGCGACTGGACTGATACACGTGACTGTTCAGATATAGAAAGGTATATGGAACGATATGATAAAAAGGAAAAAAGCCGCTGCATGTCTGCTTGTTTGGTGTATGGCAGTATCTCCCCTGACAGGGTGCGGCGCAAGAGATTCTGATGGCGTTAAGGTGGTACTGACGACGGGATTTGAAAAAGACGAAATATTCCGTATCGAAACAATGTCGTGTACATTGCCGGAAATCATGGTCTATCTGACCAATATTCAGAACCAGTATGAAAGCGCCTACGGGACGGAGATATGGAACATTAATCTGGGTGACGTGACTCTTGAGCAGAATGTAAAAGATATTGCCCTGGCACAGATCGCACAGATCAAGACAATGAATCTGATGGCGAAACAGTACCAGGTGGAGCTGACGGACGAAGAACTGGAACAGGCAAAAGACGCGGCCAAAACCTATTATGCTTTGCTGAACGAGACAGAGATCGAAGCGATGGGAATCGATGAAGAGACGATCAGGGGACTGTATACCGAATATGCCCTTGCGGAAAAAGTGTACCGATATATTATCAAGGACATTAACCCCGAGATCAGCGATGATGAGGCAAGAACGATCACCGTCCAGCATATTCTGATCAAAACATATGCATTGGACGGTACCGGTAAAAAAATCGAGTATACGCAGAAAGCCAGGGAGGATGCTTATCAGACCGCCTGTGAAGTGTTGGAAAGCGTGCAGGCCGGAGAGGATTTTGATGAACTGATCAGACATTACAGTGAAGATGAAAAAAGCACCTATTCTTTCGGCAAAGGAGAGATGGATCCTGCATTTGAAAAAGCGGCGTTTAATCTCGGTACTGGTGAATGCAGCGATATCGTGGAAACGGAATCGGGTTATCATATCATCAAATGTATCAGTACGTTTGACAAGGAAGAGACCGACAGCAATAAGATCAAGATTGTCGAGCAGCGCAGGGAAGAAGTATTCGGGCAGGAGTACGATGCTTTTGTAAAGACACTGACCAGGAAACTGAATGAAGAATTGTGGGAGAGCGTCGGTTTTATCCATGATGAGAACGTGACATCGGCGAATTTTTTTGACATTTATCATGCTTGTTTTGATGCATAAAGGCTGATAAGGGATCAGACGGCGGTGAAATACAGGAGGGAATATTTCCACCAGTTTAGAAAAAATTTAGAAATCTTCAACGCTTGATAATATCAAGAATTTACGTATGTTGTTAGCACTCAAACCTATTGAGTGCTAATTTTTTCTTGACTTTTGGATGTGGGCGCATTAAACTGTTTTCTAGATTGTATTTGCAAGAAATTATTTTATGGAAAAAAGAAAGGAATGTGATAAACATGGCAGGAAAACATGGCAATTTATCTATTAACAGCGACAATATTTTTCCGATCATTAAAAAGTGGTTATATTCGGATCACGACATTTTCTTCCGCGAGCTGATATCGAACGGCTGCGACGCGATCACCAAACTGAAAAAACTTGATATGATGGGCGAATATACGATGCCTGATGGCTATAAGGCAAAGATTCAGGTCATTGTGAATCCGGAAGAAAAAACATTGAAATTTATCGATAACGGAATCGGTATGACTGCCGAAGAAGTAGAAGAATACATCAATCAGATCGCCTTTTCCGGCGCAACGGATTTTATTGAAAAATACAAAGACAAAACAAATGAGGATCAGATCATCGGGCACTTCGGCCTGGGATTTTATTCCGCTTTTATGGTAGCCGATGAGGTACAGATCGATACGCTTTCTTATAAAGAGGGTGCAGAAGCGGTACATTGGACATGCGATGGCGGTACGGAATTTGATATGGACGAGGGGACAAGGAGTGAAGTCGGTACGGAAATCACCCTCTTTATCAATGAGGACTGCCTGGAATTCTGTAATGAATATAAGGCGAGAGAAGTCATTAAAAAGTATTGCTCTTTCATGCCGATGGAAATCTATCTTTCCAAAGCAAATACGACAGAGACACAGATCATTACCGAAGCCGAAAAACTGGATACGGATACGGTAGTAGAAGAAATCAAGAAAGAAAAAGAAGAGGACGAGCAGAAATTAAAGATCACAAAACGTCCCGAACTTTTGAACGAGACACAGCCGTTATGGGGTAAACATCCCAATGAATGTACGAAGGAAGAGTATCTGGAGTTTTACAGAAAAGTGTTCCAGGATTATAAAGAACCTCTTTTCTGGATCCATTTGAATATGGACTATCCGTTTAATTTAAAAGGAATCCTGTACTTCCCGAAGATCAATATGGAATATGAGTCCATCGAAGGAACGATCAAACTCTATAACAATCAGGTGTTTATTGCGGACAATATCAAAGAAGTCATTCCGGAGTTTCTGATGCTCTTAAAGGGCGTTATCGACTGCCCGGATCTGCCGCTTAACGTATCCAGAAGCGCGCTGCAAAATGATGGTTTTGTGAAGAAGATCAACGAATATATTACGAAGAAAGTTGCCGACAAACTTTCCGGTATGTGTAAGACCGAAAAAGAAGAATATGAGAAATACTGGGACGACATCAGTCCGTTTATCAAATTCGGCTGCTTAAAGGATGATAAGTTCTGTGAAAAAATGACAGACTATATTCTGTTTAAAAATCTGGACGGTAAGTATATGACGCTGCCCGAATGTCTGGAAGTCAATAAGATCGACCCGGATGAGACGGATGAAAATGCCGGGAGTGCAGAAGCGGTAGATGAAAACGGCGAGAAAGTCGAGGCGGAAATAGTAGACGAAAACGGCGGGGCAGCGATAGACGAAAACGGTGAAAAGGTGGAAGCTGAAGTTGTAGACGAAAATGGCGAAACCGTTTCGGATGATGAGGAAAAGGACGACAAGAAGGAAAAAGTCATCTATTATGTTACGGACGAAAAACAGCAGAGCCAGTATATTAACATGTTTAAGTCTGCAAAAATGGATGCCGTTATCCTGACGCATAACATCGATCAGCCTTTCGTGTCTCAGTTGGAGGCCAAGAACGAAGGTATCAAATTCCAGAGAATCGATGCCGATCTGACCGATACGTTCAAAGCAAAGACGACGAAGAAGGCCGAGAAGGAAATGGAAGAACAGGCTGAAAAGATCGCCAAGCTGATGAAGAAAGTTTTGAAGAAAGATGCCATTACCGTAAAGGTAGAAAAGCTCAAAAATAAAAAGATTTCTTCCATGATTACTTTGTCCGAAGAGAGCAGAAGAATGCAGGATATGATGAAGATGTATTCCATGCCGGGAATGGACATGGGGATGTTTGGGAATAAAGAAGGCGAAACACTGATCCTGAATGCCAGCCATCCGCTTGTGCAGTATGTAATAGAGAATAAAGAGGATGAGAATGTGAAGATGATCTGTGAACAGCTTTATGATCTCGCACTTTTACAGCAGGCGCCTCTTGAGCCGGAAGCAATGACCAAATTCGTGGCAAGAAGCAATGATATTATGATGATGCTTACCAAATAGGAACGAATGGAAAATAAGAAAGACCTTTATTTCGTATCGGTGTATAGGAAATAAAGGTCTTTTATGATAAACTGGTCATGTGGAAGCACGAACGGTTCTATGAGTGTCAAATAGGAAAAGAAGGAGCGGCGCGATCCGATGAATGAATTGGAAAAATGCATGGCAGGCGAATATTATAACTGCCATGATAAGATTTTTATTGCATTCAAAACGCAGGCAAGAGAACTTTTGCAGGCATATAATGCACTGGCATATGAACAGAAAGAAGAAAAAGTGAATATCCTGAAACGACTGTTTGGCCGGATCGGCACGAACGTATCGGTCGGACTTCCTTTTATCTGTGATTACGGACGAAACATCTATCTCGGAAACAACGTGTCTGTCAATATGAATTGTACATTTGTGGACTGCAATGAGATCATCATTGGTGACAATGTGCTGATCGCATCAAATGTACAGCTCTATACCGCCGCACATCCTGTCGAATTGTCCGAAAGGCTTACGCCCGACTGGCATCCGGGACGGGAAGAATATTTTTGCCGCACCTATGCGCTGCCCATAAAGATCGGAAACGGATGCTGGCTGGGCGGAGGCGTCATTGTTCTTCCAGGGGTAACGATAGGAGATGGCTGTGTAATAGGCGCCGGAAGCGTCGTTACGAAGGATATCCCGCCGAATTCTCTGGCAGTCGGGAATCCGTGCCGTGTGATTCGGAAAATTAACGAAGAAATATAAAGACTTTTCACTCTGGAAAGAACTTTTTGCTGCGTTTTTGCAGACGAAATGATTGCATGGTGCAAAAGAAAGTAATAAAATAAATATGGATTATCATATGTGATGTTACGGGGGCAGGAAGAAGGAATGAAAAAAACAAACGGAATAAAAATACTGTTTTTGTTATTGCTTGCAGTATGCCTGACCGGCTGTGAAAGCGAGTACGGGCGTAAAATTGATGAAATAAAAACGGCGTCGGAGAAGAAAGCGGAAGAAATACAGACATATACGCCTGAAAACGTGACGGCTCCGTATGTTCAAGACGGCGCAGCATATTATTTCAAAGCACAGGGGCAGTACCTGAGCGTATATAATGGCAGTGAATTTGAAGATATTTATATAAAAGGCGTTAACTTAGGACTTGGCAAGCCGGGATATTTTCCGGGAGAAACGGCTGTTACCAAGGAAGAGTACGCAAGATGGTTTCAGCAGATCGGTGAAATGAACGCCAACGCCGTCAGAGTCTATACGGTGCAGCCGCCGGCTTTTTATGAGGCATTTTACGAATATAATCAGACGGCGGACGAACCGCTCTATTTATTCCACGGGACATGGTATGATGAAACGAGACTGACGGAAACGGGGGATGCATTTGACGAGGGAATGCAGAAATATTTATATCAGGATATGGAAAATATTGTGGATCTGATCCATGGTAATTGCACGATAGAGCAGCATCCCGGTAAAGCCTCCGGTACTTATCAATATGATATTTCACCATATGTCATCGGTTGGATTCTGGGCATTGAATCGGATGCGACATTTGTATCGGTCACCAATGAAAATAATCCGGAGATTACCTCATATGAAGGCACGTATCTTTGCGCTGAGGATCTGGAACCATTTGAAGTATTCTGGACACAGACGGGAGACTATATCCTTTCTTACGAGATGGACAAGTATGGCATGCAGAGACCGCTTAGCTATTCCAACTGGCCGACGGCGGATGTGCTGGAGCATCCCAGTGAGACGATGGAGGAAGAATACAGTATCGATCTGAATGTGGAAAATATAGAGCCGACAGATGCTTTTCCCAGCGGCCTATTTGCCTCTTATCATATTTATCCTTATTATCCGAACTTCCTATATACGGAGAAAGCGTATAGTGATTATCGTGATGAGGACGGCAGCGTCAATACCTATAAAGCCTATCTGAAAGACATGATCGAGGTGCATGATATGCCTGTTGTGGTTGCCGAATTCGGTATTCCTGCATCCAGAGGCGTGACACATGCCAATATTTATACTGGTTTTGATCAGGGAAATAAGACGGAAGACGAGCAGGGTGAAATGCTTGTGGCAATGATGCAGGATATATATGATACCGGCTATGCGGGCGGACTTGTTTTTACCTGGCAGGACGAATGGTTCAAGCGGACATGGAATACGGAAGGTTATACCAATCCGGACCGCCGGGCATACTGGTACGATGTAATGACATGTGAGCAGCATTTTGGACTGCTTGATTTTATACCGGGAGAAAACGGTGCGACGGTTATTCTGGATGGAAAGGCTGATGAATGGAATGAGGACGATTTTTTCCTGAAGACCAAAGACGCTTCTTTATCCGTAAAATATGACTGTGCGTATCTTTATCTGATGATACAAAAGGAAAATGCGCATTATGATACGGAAAAGCTCTGGATTCCCTTTGATATCACGCCAAATTCGGGAAGTATGTCCTATGAAGAACTCCGGTTTAATAAACCGGTGGATTTTGTTCTGGTATTGGACGGAAAAGAGAACTCGGAACTTTTGGTCCAAAGCTATTACGACCGCTATCAATATGAATACGATAAATACGATAAGAGCATTACGACAACAAGTGAAATGCAGAGGCCGGATAATACCCTGTTCCATTCAATCTATTTTCTGCTTGAACGCGAGCTGGTCTTACAGGACCGGGCGGAGGTCATTCCGCTGCAGAGATTTGAGGCGGGAAAGCTTGTTTTCGGAACAAATGATTATGATGTAAAAGAATACGATTCGCTGGCAGATTTTTATTACGACGGCGATATCCTCGAGGTGCGCATTCCATGGCTCATGCTCAGTTTCAGAGATCCTTCCCGTAAGGAGATCGAGGGCGACTTTTGGAGAAACGGCGGTTTTTCGGGAACCACTGTAGAGGGAATCGGTATAGGACTTTCCACGAAAGAGACCGGAACCGTAAAGCTGCGGGAATATCAGTGGGAGGACTGGGATTATTATCCGTACACGGAAAGACTTCGGAAAGGATATTATGATCTGCAGAAACAATTTGCCGGACTGCCGTAGGGATAACAGGAGCCGTACCAGTGACCGCTTTCGAATATCTGCATATGATAACTAGAAAGATAATAAGGTTGAAGCAGGTAAATATATGGACGTAAAAACGTTTAGAAATGCGCAGATGGAAGGAGAACAAACCGGCGGACTGCAGATTAATGTGACCTCCAATATCGGATTGATACCGATTCAAAACGCCGTGATTTCCATCGCCTATACAGGAACGCCTGAAACAACACTTGAAACGCTGCAAACGGACATTTCCGGGCAGGCGGAGGAAGTACAGCTTTCCGCGCCGCCGCTTTCCTACAGCCTGACGCCGGAATCTCCGATGCCTTATTCGGAATATAATGTGACCGTAGAGGCGCCGGGATACGAACCGGTAATCGTTTCCGGTGTGGAAGTACTGCCGGATGTGACGGCTGTGCAGAATATCCAGATGATACCGACGGAAACAGCGCAGGAATCGGAAGAGGTGATCATCATTCCGGATCATACCCTGTACGGAGAATATCCGCCGAAGATTCCGGAAGATGAGATCAAACCGATGGATGAGACAGGGGAGATTGTCTTAAGCAGAGTAGTGGTTCCGGAGTTTGTTGTCGTACACGATGGCGTGCCATCCGACAGCAGCGCGCCAAACTATTATGTACGGTATAAAGATTATATAAAGAATGTAGCTTCTTCCGAGATTTATGCAACCTGGCCGGAAAGTGCCATTTACGCCAATATACTGGCAATTCTGTCATTTACGCTCAACAGGGTGTATACGGAATGGTAAGGCAGCCACCGGATTTTCGGGGGGAATGATAATCTTTAATGACTTTTTCCCGATGACATGATATAATATCCGCAGAAGAAATTGAATACACAATGAGGAGAGGAACTATGAGAAACATAAGAAAAATGATTCTGGCAGTGCTGACTGCCGCTGTTTGTGTTCTGGCAATGGGAAGTACAAAGATCATGGGGGATGAGATGGCGTATGTGGAAGCGGCAGGACGTCCCGTGAAGATCGATTCCTGTCTGATTTCGGGGACAAACGTTGTCTGTCAGCTCAGTGCAGGCAGTATTCCGTCAAGTGATGACGGCAAATTTTATGTCTATGCCGATGAAGTATACCAGGACGGTGCAACAGGGAACGTCGTTGCGATAGCAGATGCCGGGACTTCCGTTTCCGTAAGTTTTCCTCTGAATTATAATACGGCTGATTCCAATCTGAGCCGTAAATTTCTGGTCGCAGTGAAACAGGGCGGGCAGATGGTTCAGGTGAGCGACGAGCATTATATTACGAATCCGGAAGCGCTTGCAGCCTATACATCGGCACGTAAGGATAACGGGATCAAAGGCATTCTGCCGGATCTTACCAAAGCTTCAAACGGCGAACTGCAGGCGCTTGGCATCAAACAGGTCGTGTACAATATGGCAGTTGATGAGATCTGCTCTGCAGCGTCGGTGCCCGGTGCGATTCCGTTTGACTATAATGGAAAGACATACTATTTTAACGGTGATATGATCGGTAAATTCGACTCCATGATAAGGAGCTTTAACAGTTACGGACTGCAGGTGACAATGGTTTTATTAAACCGCGGTGACGGCCTCTACTCTCAGGATCTCATTCATCCGATGGCAAGAGGCGGATCCTGTCCGGGGTATGCGCTGAATGTGGACGATGCTGCCGGGACGGAACATTTAAAGGCTGTCGGCGCTTTTCTCGGACAGCGCTATTCGGGACAGCTTGGCTGCGGACAGGTAGATAACTGGATCGTGGGCAATGAAGTAAATGCACGGACGTCATGGTGGTATACGGAATCGACATCTTTGGATTTTAATGTAAATATATATGTAAAAGCGTTCCGTATCATCTATAACGAAATGAAAAGCATGAATGCCAATGTGCGGATCTATAATTCCATTGATCAGGAATGGAACCGTAAATCCAATCCCGGCAGCTTTTTGTCAAAAGATTATTTGGATACCTTTAACTATTATATCAACAGAGAGGGCAATATAGACTGGGGTCTTTCGTTTCATCCGTATAACTCTCCGCTGTATGATCCGTATGCATGGAACGGACCGGCCGTATGGGTGAAAAACAGCATTACGTCTCCGTACATTACGATGCAGAACATTGACATACTGATCAATTATATGCATCAGGGCAATTTCCTGAATCCGGCAGGAGAAGTAAGAAGTATTTCCCTTGCAGAGATCGGCTATACGTCCAGCTTCGGCACGAAGGAACAGGAGGCTTCCGTAGCCTACGGCTATCTCAAGGCGGCTTCGATTCCCGACATTGACGCGTTCATGCTGTTCCGTCAGACGGATGAAGCCAGTGAAATGGAGAGCAATCTGGCGCTTGGGCTGTATGACTTAAACGGCAATAAAAAACCGGCTTATGAAATCTATAAGAATCTCGGAACGGCAAATGAAGGCATTGCCAAAGCCAGGGCATCTGAGATCATCGGTATGGATATCGATCAGATGATCAGCCAGAACATCATGTGGACACGCGGCGGAGACGACGGCGTGCGATAAAAGGATTGGTATATAAGGTCAGACCGCCGGGTCTGACCTTATGTTAATCATACTCCATAATCCGTTTACGTAATTCATTAAGCGCAGGATCAACCCCCTGCGCTTTTTGCTTTTTAGAAAATATAAGTATTATGGCGGTGTTTTTGGAAAAAATTTATAAATATTTGCATTTTTTAGTAGAAGAAAGCATTGCTTTTTGGCGATATATATTGTATGATAGATTTACATAATATGTAAAATTGGAAGTATAATCTGGTTACCATAATTTAGGGAGGGGTAAAAATGAAAAAGTACAGGCGGATAAAACTATGGACAGCGGCCTGCCTTATGTTGTGTATGCTTATGGTACCGGCAGCGCAGATGAATGTGACGGCGGCGGAAGTCATTGCTACGGTTAACGGAACCGTAATGTCGGGAACGACTTCGGAATTATTGAAACTTTCTACGCAGGAAGGCGAGATGCATATAAAGCTGGACAGCGGAACGGACACGAGCAGCTGTAAGATCTTACTGCCGGATCAGAAAATAAGTGTTTCGGTATCGCATGGTTCCGATGGTTATCTGCATGCGGTGAAGATTACGAGCGGTGCGCAGACGGTCGGTGTTACTGTGGACTCTTCCAAAACATCGACGGTAACGGGGACAATTGGAGAGAAGACAAAAGGGGACGTGCTTTATTTTAATACATATGCGGGCGAGATGCAGATTAAACTTGATCCGTCTACCAATATGAGCGGATGCAGCGTACTTGTGATCAACAAAACCTATACCATCACATGTGCCCGCGGTTCGGATGCTTATATGCATGCAGTCAGCATTGTTGATTCTTCGGCGGCAGCAGTTACGACAGGTTCGACAGGGTATACGCCCATGCCGGCAGGTCCGGTCAATGCATCGACGACCGTAGTGACGGGTACCGTAGGAAGCAATACGAAAGAGAATCTGCTGTATTTGACAACCACAGGCGGCGAGATGCAGGTGGTAATCGATGGCAACACGGATTCCCGAAACGGCTTAATGATGATTCCCGGACGGAAAGTGACGGTTTCCGTTTACCGCGGTTCGGATGCCTATATGCATGCGGCGGCTATCGCGGGAGAAAAAAATTATGTACAGCCTGCAACATTGTCCGGTTCTTATTCGACAGTAACAGGGACCGTAAGCAGTAAATCTACCGAGAATATACTGTATCTGTCAACGAGTGCCGGAGAGATGGAACTGAAACTAGATACCCTGGGAAATGTCAATAACTGTAAAGTACTGGTAACCGGCAAAAAGATCACCGTAACATGTGCCCGCGGTGCGGATGCTTATATGCATGCAATATCCATTTTGGCAAATTAGGAAACGAAAAGAATAAAAAATGATGGAAACCATCGGTAATGATGACAGGCTTATTGTCAGACAGATAATTGTCATTGTTACCGGTGGTTTGTGTTATTACGGGCAGATAAATAGACGGATGGATCGTTTCATGCCCGTATGGAAAGGAAAGCATCTATCAGCAAATCTTTCAAAGTTCCCGCTGCAACATTCAAAGAACGTTCCGTATTTTCCACAAGCAAAATATCCCGGCAGGGAATACTTTCCTGCAGCGGGATCCGGCAGATCTCCCCGCTTGTCAGAGCTTCTTTTGCCATCTTTTCGGGGAAAAATCCAAGTCCCAGGTTGTTTTTGACCATAGGCAGGATCTGGTCCGTAGTGGCCGCTTCAAATTCCGGCTTCAGACATAAGCCGTGTTCGCGGTAGAAACTGTCATAAAAGCGATAGCTCATCGTATTTTCTCCCAGACAGACAAGCGGATAGTGAGAAATATCGTTCAGGGAAACTGGCGTTTGGACTATTTCTTGAAAAGCATTCCCGCCGATCAGAATATCCTGAAACTGCGTCAGCGGGGTTTTTTTTAGTGTATCCGGAATATCGGCAGGAGAAGCGACTACGGCAAAATCCACGAGACCCTGCCTGACGGAATCAATGGCCTGCATGGTCAGGTGGTTCCGGATGCGGATGCGGATCTCCGGATAAATTTTCTTAAACCGAGCCAGTGCAGGCAGGAGCAGCAAATGCAGGGCAGTCTCACTGGCTCCGACGTTTACGGTGCCTTTGTGTAATCCGGTAAACATTTTGATTTCTTCTTCAGCGCTCTGTAATTGTTCGACCGCGCTCTTTACATGGGAATATAACCGTTCACCTTCCGGTGTCAGTACGATGCCGCGGCCTGCACGGATAAAAAGCCGGCAGCCCAGATCATGTTCTAAGAGTTTGATCGTCCGGGAAATGTTCGGCTGGCTGCCATGCAGCGATTCTGCGGCAAGGGTGAAATTTCTGTATTTGGCGGCATAATAGAAAACACGGTAATATTCGTAGCTGATATCCATGGTGGACTCCTTTCGCCCAAACTCCGGCTGTGAAAGTAAAGTTTCGCAATTTCTTTTTTGGCAGAACAGCAGAGTAACGGGGAGTGATATTTCAATGATGTTCCGTGACAAAAGATATATAAAATTGATATAGTAGTAATATAAAACATATATTTTTCAAATCTATTTATAAAAAGTATAATACCGATAGATGAAATAAGCAATAACAAGAATCGGCAGCAAACAAAATCTGCAGATTCGAAATCTGCAGAATGCGGGAAGGGGATCAGTATTGCAATGAACAAAGATCTGACAGTAGGAAAACCGGAAACCGTATTATGGAAATTCTGCGTGCCTTTATTCGGCAGCATTATTTTCCAACAGTTATATAATATAGCCGACAGTCTCGTAGCCGGTAAACTGATCGGAGAAAATGCACTTGCGGCAGTGGGCAACAGCTATGAGATCACGCTGATCTTTATCGCCTTTGCCTTTGGCTGTAATATAGGATGTTCCGTTATTGTTTCACAGCTGTTTGGCGCAAGGAAATATCAGGAGATGAAGACTGCCGTCTATACGGCTCTGACAGCCAGCGCCGTATTATGTGCGGTTTTGATGCTTGCGGGTATTTTGGCGTGTACGGGACTTCTTCATATGGTCAGGACACCGGAGACAATCTTTGCGGATTCCAAATTGTATCTGGATATTTATATATGGGGATTTCCGTTTCTGCTTTTTTATAATGTGGCCACAGGGATCTTCTCGGCGCTTGGAGATTCCAAAACGCCGTTTATCTTTCTGGCTCTTTCATCGACTTCCAATATCGCTGTCGATATCCTGTTTGTTTCGGCCTTTCATATGGGGGTTGCGGGCGTTGCCTGGGCGACGTTTCTTTGCCAGGGAATCAGCTGTGTGCTGGCCGTTATCGTAGTAAAAATAAGGCTTTCGGCAATTAAAACAGAAACAAAAGCACCCTTTTTTTCCATGGATCTGCTGAAAAAAATAACCATGATAGCAGTGCCGAGTATTTTACAGCAGAGTTTCATTTCAATCGGCAATATCATTATCCAGGGGGTTATCAACGGATATGGGGCCGGTGTCATAGCAGGATATTCGGCGGCAGTCAAATTAAATAATCTGGTCATTACTTCGTTTACGACGTTAGGAAACGGCGTCTCCAATTACGCGGCTCAAAATATGGGGGCAGGCATTCCGGCACGTGTCAGGGAAGGATTTAAGGCGGCAGTCAAAATGGTTTGGATATTGTGTATACCGATCGTGGCAGGGTATGTTCTGGCAAGCGGTCCTTTGATCGGGATCTTTATGGAAGACCCATCGGAGTCCGCATTGCTTTCTGGAATATGGTTTTTGAATATTGCAGCGCCGTTTTATTTTGTGGTATCCGTGAAACTTGTGGCGGACGGGATTCTGCGCGGTACGGGAATGATGAAACAATTTATGGTATCCACTTTTACGGATCTGCTTCTGCGCGTTATGCTGGCGGTTATTTTTTCGATTCAATGGGGATATATCGGCATCTGGTGTGCGTGGCCCATCGGCTGGTGCAGCGCGACGATATTGTCATTTCTGTTTTATCGGAACGGGCCGTGGAAAGCAGGGCGGTCTGCAGCGCTGAATGACCGTTGACCATATGGTACCGCAACCAGGGCTACAACTTCACGATCACATCTTCTACCGCATATGATCAGAAATGGATCCGCGGCAGAAACACATACGGAAACATTGACAGACTGGTAGACAGTATTTTTGCCAATTATCTTTCCCGGCCGGGGGTCAGACAGCCGATCTTTACGTCGTACTGTGACGGGCAGAGAGTGACATGCAACGGTTTGAGCCAGTGGGGGTCAAAGTACCTGGGGGATGAAGGATATTCCGCGATTGAGATCATCCGCTATTATTACGGCAGCGACATGTATATTAATTCCGCAGTCAGCGTAGCCGGTGTGCCCTCATCCTGGCCGGGATATAATCTGACGATCGGATCGTCTGGAGATAAAGTCAGACAATTGCAGCAGCAGCTTAACCGGATTGCGCAGAATTATCCGGCCATTCCGAAAGTTACGGTGGATGGGATTTACGGTTCGCGGACGGCGGAAGCGGTACGTGTGTTCCAGCGGGTGTTTGGTCTGCCGGCAAGCGGGATCACGGACTATCCTACATGGTATGAAATATCAGATGTTTATGTAGGAGTCAGCCGGATATCAGAACCGGGTTAGAAGATAAGGAGAAAAATGTGCCGGAGAAGTAGTCTTCGGCACTGTCTACGTTTTGCCTTGCAGAAAATGGCAGTTGAATGGTATAATAAATGCAGACCCGGCGGTCTGCATTGCAAGAATCGCTGCGCAATTCTTGAACGAAGAACGAAATACAGCGGCATTAGTGGGTATGGAAGGAATGCAGACCCGGCAAGAGACTGCATGGGAAATGGGTGCGAAATACGAGAAAAGCGTGGTGCGGGAAGTGAAGCAGATTATTCAGGAGATACTGGACGGAAATTTTAAGTATGAGAATGGTTCTCTGGATTTTTCATGCCCGCAGATAGAGGCTTCCGTACAGGCAGGAGAGCTGTTGGAAGGTTCTTTTACGATCTTCGGACCGGAAGGTGTTTTGACGGAAGGCTGCGTGGTGTCTTCGGATCTGCGCATGGAATGTCTTACGGCGACATTTGGAGGAAGCCGGGACGAGATTTTTTACCGGTTGGATACTTCCGAAATGGAGGCGGGAACAGAGATAAAAGGCGCCTTTCATATCGTATCAAATCAGGGAGAATATTATCTCCCTTTTTCTGTTATATTAAAGTTACCATTGATCGAATCAAGCCTTGGAACGATCAAGAATCTTTTTCATTTTACAAATCTTGCGAAAAGCAGCTGGACGGAAGCGGTCGGACTCTTTTACAGCAGGGAATTTGAGCAGGTCTTTAAAGGAAACGACAGACAGCATTATGCGGCCTATAAAGGACTTTCCGGACTTTATGGGAACGAACACAATGTGGAAGAGTTTCTGATAGAGATCAACAAAAAGAAACCGGTAGAGTTTCTTCCCGAAGAGTCGCAGATCAGAATAGAAAATCCTGCGCCTGCTTCCAGATATACGCTGGTCATCAATAGAAACGGCTGGGGGTATACGCATCTGCGGATAGAAACCGAAGGAGATTTTCTGGAGATCCATGAGAATGTCATTGGGGAAGAGGCATTCCTCGGCAATCTGTACAGGCTGTATTATTATATCAAAGAGGACAGGCTCCATGCCGGTAATAATTATGGCTGTATCCGTATTATCGGTTACGGAAAGACGATAACGGTTCCGGTTACGGTTATCTGTCATGTGGAAAGTATCCGCAGGAGATTCGGCTTTTACAAGGAAAAAAAGCGTGTCATTACACAGCTTCTGCAGTTTTATCAGGCGTTTCGTTTAAAAAAGATCAGTGTCAAAACCTGGATGGAAGAAACCGGTAAGCTGACGGAACGTTTGCAGGAGATCGATGGGAATGACGTGGCGGCCAAATTGTTTCAGGCACAGCTGCTTATGACAAAAGAACGTTTTCATGAGGCGCAGTGGATTCTGGAACAGGAAAGGGAACTGTTAGAATCGCTGCAGAAAGAGAAGCCTGAGCTGTGGTGTTACTATTTATATTTGACGACCCTTTATGGCAAAAGTGACAGTGATATTGATGAGATAGCACGGGTCATTGCATGGTATTATGAGAGAAACCGCGGAAACTGGCGGATCGCATGGCTCCTGCTGTTCGTATCGGATGAATACAGCCGCAGCGCCTCCGGAAAATGGGCGCTTTTGGAGGAACTGTTTACTTACCGCTGTAAGAGTCCGCTCATTTATATAGAAGCCTGGAATCTGTTATGCATGAATCCGGCGATGTTATTAAAGCTTGGTGATTTCGAATTACAGATCTTGAATTATGCCGTGAAAAACGAAGTCATGAAAGACGATATCATGATACAGGTATTATACCTTGCGCAGAAGCAGAAAGGGTATTCGGCGCTTCTGCTCCGGATCCTGATGTCCTGCTATGACAGGCATCCGCAGAGCGATATTCTGCATGCCATCTGCACGACGCTGATCAAAGGCAATAAATACGGCAGTCAATATTTCGCATGGTATCAGGCCGGCGTGGAACAGAATCTGCGGATCACCAGATTGTATGAATACTATATGATGTCGGTAACGTTGGACGATTCACGGACACTGCCGAAGATGATCCTGATGTATTTTTCCTATCAGAGCGATTTAAGCTATGAGATTACGGCATGGCTGTATGTGTATGTATTAAAGCACCAGGAAGAAATACCGGATATTTATATAAATTATATGCCCGCAATGGAGCGGTTTGTGGTGGAACAGATCAAGAAGGACAGGATCAACAGGAATCTGGCCTATCTTTACCGCAATATCCTCACCAAGTCCATTGTGGATGAAGAAGTTGCCGGACATCTGCTCGACCTGCTGTTCATGCAGGATATTACGATAGAAAATGACGAGATAAAGCAGGTGATCCTCGTTTATCCGTACGGTACGAAGGAGATGGCCTATCCGGTTACCGGAGGCCGTGCCCAGGTGCCCATCTATGATGAGGAATGTAAGATTTTGCTGGAAGATGGTGCCCATGACCGTTATACCAAGAGTATTTCCTACAAAGCGGAACATCTGAACACGACGGGGAAACTGATCCTAATGGCGGCTCCTTATATCAGGGAACATTTAGGGTATGATCTCTATATCTGCTTCGACCATAAAAATGCGATAACGCTGCTGGAAGACAATATTGAACGTTTTAAACGTCTTGCGGACTCCGATTTTATGAGGGAACAGATCCGTCAGGAGATCAGGATCCGGATGATACAGTTTTATTATGAAAAAGACCGTATGTGGGAACTGGATGAATATCTGTTCGCGCTAAAACCCGAACAGATCGCACGCGGCGACAGAAAGGAAGTCATACGTACGATGGTTCTGCGCGGTATGTATGAGGAAGCCTATACATGGGTCTGCCTTACCGGACCGTATGGAATCGATGTCAAAACGCTTGTCAGACTCTGCAGCAGACTGCTTACGCTTAACGGGCAGGAAGAAGAAAAACGGATGACCGGGATGCTTCTTTATGTGCTGGACAAAGGAAAATATGACGAACAGATACTGCAATATCTGATCCGCTATTACAACGGCAGTATCAAGGATATGCGTAATATCTGGAAAGCAGCGCATGACTTCGGTGTGGATACTTATGAAATGAGCGAACGGATTCTCGTGCAGATGCTTTATACCGGAGCCTATATAGGCGAGAGCATGGAAATTTTTCACTCTTATATGAAAGAAAACGGGAAAGAGGAAGTGACCCTGGCCTTTTTGTCCCAATGCTGTTATGATTATGTGATAAAAGAAAAGATCGCCGAGCCGCTTTTATGTCAGGACATACTGCGCCTGTACCGGGAGAAGCTCAGACTGCATCAGGTATGCCTGATCGCATACTTAAAATATTATGCCGAAAATCCGAAAGAAATTACGGAAGAAATAAAAGAAGTGATCCGCGGATTCCTGCGGGAGTTGTTAAAGCGGAAGATCGTCCTGCCTCTTTTTCATGCTTACCAGGGATATCTGCCGGCGCTTGACGCCCTGCAGGACAAGGTGATTTTAGAATACCGCGCGAAACCCGGACACCGCGTTATGATCCATTATCTGATCCAGAAAGAGGGAGAAGAGAAGCAGGAATATGCCAAGGAAGTGATGAAGGATATGTTTTCCGGTATCTGCGTGAAAGAATTCATTCTCTTTTTCGGGGAAAGATTACAATATTATATTACCGAAGATGCGGATGGCCGGGAACAGGTTACGCACAGCGCAACGGTCAGTAAAAACGACAGCAGGGATGATGTGCACATGAACAGCCGCTTCAGCCTGCTCAATGATATTATGATCGGCAAAACGATGCAGGATTATGATACAGTGGACAAATTATTGGAAGAATACTATAAAAAGGACTTTATGGTCAATAAACTCTTTACGATAGTATGAACGGCCGGATTCTGCTGTCGATCGGACCAGAGGAGCAGTTATGTTCTTTGATAGAAAAAATGAAGAAAAAGTGCATAAAGGCAGTGTGCTTGCAGGCTATGACCTGAGCAGCGATTTTTCACAGATCAGCTATTGCGTTTATGGAGAAAATAAGGTAGAGAGCGTGGCTACCGTTATGGGTACAAGGCAGTACAATATTCCCACTGCGCTGTGGAAGCGGAAAGGGGTAAACCAGTGGCTGTACGGCAAAGATGCGCTGAGAAACGGGGAAACGGAAGAAGGCTGCCTTGTCATGAATCTGGTAGAGCTTGCAAGAAAAGGAGAAAAGATCAGGATCGAAGAAGAGGAATTTGATCCGGCGGCTCTTCTGACACTGTTTATTAAAAGAAGCCTTGTTTTGTTAAATTTTATCACGACACCGGAAAATATCGGTGCACTCATGTTTACGGTCGATCATCTGGATGATAAAATGGTGGAGATCCTTACCAGGGCGGCGGCCAATCTGAATCTGAAAAATACGCGTATTTATTTTCAGAGCCATACGGAAAGTTTCTACTATTTCGTACTGCATCAACCGGAGGAGCTGTGGAATTATCAGGTGTTAGCCTGTGAACATAACGGCATACGCTTAAAAACCTATCGTCTGGAAAGGAATAAGAAAACGACGCCGATCGTGGTTTTGATCGAAGAACAGACGTACTCTGCGCTGGCGCTTCCGGGAGAAGAAGAGGACGAGGAGATCAGGAAAGACAGCTATGCGCTGGCTGACGAAAAATTTCTGGATATTTTGCAGCGAACATGCGCGGAGAGAATCGTATCGGCGGCTTATTTGTTAGGAGACGGTTTCCGGGGGGACTGGGCGAGGGAGTCGCTTGCATTTCTGTGCAGAAACCGCAGGGCGTTTCAGGGGAATAACCTTTTTTGCAAGGGAGCATGTTTCGGACTTTTGGAGAAAATTGAACCGAGTGAGATTGGAAGCGCACATATTTTCCTGGGACCGGACAAATTGAAGTCCAATGTAGGCATGAATGTACTGCGCCGCGGCAAAGAATCGTATTATGCGCTCCTGGATGCGGGAGAGAACTGGTATGAGGTGCATAAAGAGTGTGAGATCCTTTTGCCGGGAGAAGAGAATGTACTTTCTTTTTTGATCACACCGCTTACCGGCAAGAGAGCCAAGTCGCAGGATATCATTTTGGATGATGCGCCTGTCAGGGAGGGAGCGTTTGGCAGATATGCAATTGAAATCAGGATGCTTTCGGCCGAATGTGTGGAAGCCACAATAGAAGATATCGGATTCGGAGAATTTTTTCCGGCCAGTAAGAAGACATGGAAGAAGCAGTTTATGGTAACATAACAGAGAAAGGCGGGCACGATATGAGCCGCATTTTATTGAGTACGGGGAATTATGCCGAAATACCCTATTTTTTTGAAAAAACTTATGTAAACCTATATTCCGCTGAAGAGCTTTGTTATGCGCTTGTAGAAAACGTGGAACTGTTGGATCAGGACATTGTAAGCGACAAACTTGCGCGATGGTTAGATGAGCAATGCGGACTTTCGAAGCTTGCGCATGCGCTTTACGGACTTGTGAACCAGAAGTGTTCGGTGAGTGCATATGTGGGAACCATATTAGAGTACATAGGACTATATCCGGCTGATGTGATCTCGCATATTGAGACGATCATCAAAAACAGCGCCGGTATGAATCCCTATGAAAGACAGAAGGCCAAAGCGGACTATATGCTGCAAAATAACCGTTATGTGATCGCCATAGAGCGTTATGACGAACTGCTTTTAAAACTGCCGAGAGAAGAAAAGAAAATACGCGGAGAAGCGCTGCATAACAGAGGCGTTGCCAATGCAAAACTATTTCTGTTTGAACACGCCCAGGAGGACTTTATGACCGCCTACCGGACAAACGGCAGTATGGAAAGTCTGAAACAGTTCCTGATAGCGCGCAGAATGTTGGATGACGATAAAAAATACGTGGAATATATTGCAGAGCATCCTGATCTGCATGCGGTATCTTTGCAGGTGGAACGGGCCGTGGAACAGGCGGCCGGACAGTTTGAGATGACCGATGAAAACAGGATGCTGTTTACCCTGCGGGTATGCAAGGAGGAGAGCAGCGCCGTATCGGGCGGCGTGGTACAGTATTATGAGGAAATAGAGAAACTGACGGCCTCGCTAAAGGGCGCCTACCGGGAAAGTGTGGCAAGATAAGAGAAAGGCATGGTTATTCCAATGAATATTTTCAAGAAAATTTTTAAGAAATGGAACAGAGAACCGGACGAAATGGAGTATGAAGAGACTGACTGGGAAGGGGAAGAAGAGGAAGCGGAGCAGTCTGTCGATTTTGACAACAAAGAGGTACGGGAAACCTATGTCCGCAATTGTCTGGAGAAAATGGCGGACGCCACGAAAGAGCTGGAAAATCTGACATTTGAATACGATATGGTGACTTCCTATCTGAAAGATATGGAAGAGATCGAGGCGCTTCCCGAAGAAGAAGCGGAAGAACTGAAAAACTGTGCCAAAAAAGTGGAACTTCTGCAAAACAGCCGGGATGATTACATGGGCAGGAAACGACGCATGAGCGACGACCGCTATAGACAGATCGAGCGCATGCTGGATGAGATCGAGGAAGGCTGTGCGAAGATCAAGGAGGCGGAGCAGTACCAGGAACTGGTAAAGAAGGATCTAAGCCGCCTGGAAGGGGAAAAGCACGCTTATCTTTACCGGAAAAATGAACTGATCAGCGCGATTGCGGATACAAGAGGCATGGCGATCATTTCCGTGACAGCTTTGGGACTTTGTTTTGCGCTCCTTTTGTTCCTGCAGTTTTTCATGGAGATGGATACCAAGGCAGGATATCTGATTACAGCCGGCGTGGCGGCTTTTGCGATTACTTTAATTTATGTGAAGCATTCCGAGGCAAGACGAGATTTGAAAAGAGTGGAGCTTAGCATTAACAAGATCATCCTGCTGCAGAATAAAGTGAAGATCCGCTATGTGAATAATACAAATCTGCTGGATTATCTTTACCTGAAATATAATGTAACAAGTGCGGAGGAACTGGAAAACGCATGGAATCTTTATTTTCAGGAAAAAGAAGAGCGTGAGAAGTGCAAACGTGCGGAACTGGATCTTGATTATAACCAGCAGGAGCTCCTGCGGATACTCAGAAGGTATCAGGTAAAGGACCCGGCCGTCTGGCTGCATCAGACCGAGGCTATTTTAGACCATAAGGAAATGGTGGAGATCAGACACGGACTGATTATCCGCAGACAGTCGCTGCGCCGCCGCATGGATTATAACAAAGAAGTCGTGGCCGGAGGCGCTCAGAAAGAGATCAAAGAACTTGTCCGCCGTTATCCGAAGTACACGAAGGAAATCATTCAGACGGTTGAAAAGTATGAGAAAAAAATGTAGAATAATAATGCGAACGTAATGATTTAAAGGAGGAACATGATGCAGAAATTAGAGCAGCTTTATGAAGGAAAGGCAAAAAAAGTATTTAAGACAGAGGATCCCGATGTACTGATTGTAGATTACAAAGATGATGCGACGGCATTTAACGGTGAGAAAAAAGGGACGATCGTCGGAAAAGGCGTGATTAATAACAGGATGACGAACCATGTTTTCCGTATTCTGGAGAAGGAAGGCGTCCCGACTCATTTCATTGAGGAATTGAGCGAGAGAGAAACCGCAGTAAAAAAGGTTGAGATCGTACCGCTTGAAGTTATCATCAGAAATGTAGCGGCAGGCAGTTTCTCCAAGAGACTCGGCGTTCCCGAAGGCACACCGTTTGAAGAGCCGACGATCGAGTTCAGCTATAAAAACGACGAGCTGGGCGATCCGCTGATCAACAGCTATTTTGCAGTGGCTATGAAATTGGCTACCTGGGAAGAAATTGAAACGATCAAAAAATATGCTTTTAAGGTAAATGAAGTATTGAAAAATTATTTCTTACAGGCAGATATTAAACTGATCGATTTTAAGATTGAGTTTGGACGTTACCACGGCCAGATTATCCTTGCCGACGAGACAAGCCCTGATACCTGCAGACTGTGGGATGTGCATACGAACGAGAAACTTGATAAAGACCGTTTCCGCAGAGATCTCGGTAATGTGGAAGAGGCGTATAACGAAGTATTTAAGAGGCTTGGACTGTAAGAAGTAGTATAAGGGGAGAATAAAGACAGAATCTATGGAAAACCAAACGAAAAAAACAGACAAACTAAGGGAAGAGTGCGGTGTTTTTGGTATCTATGATTTTGACGGAAATGATGTGGCCTCCACGATCTATTACGGCCTGTTCGCTCTGCAGCACAGGGGGCAGGAAAGCTGTGGTATTGCGGTTAGCAGCACGAACGGTCCCAAAGGAAAAGTATTGAGCGTAAAAGAAATGGGACTGTTAAACGAGAATTTCACACCGGATATTCTTGAGAAATTAAAAGGCGATATCGGTGTAGGTCATGTCCGCTATTCTACGGCGGGCAGCAGCACAAGAGAGAACGCACAGCCTCTTGTGCTCAATTATGTAAAAGGAACGCTTGCGCTTGCGCATAACGGCAATCTGATCAATGCGCCGGCACTTAGGCATGAATTGGAGTATTCGGGCGCTATTTTTCAAACGACGATTGATTCCGAAGTGATTGCTTATCATGTGGCGAGGGAACGTTTAAACTGCGGTACTGTGGAAGAGGCCGTAGGACGTGCCATGTGCAGGATTAAAGGAGCCTATTCCTTAATCATTATGTCGCCCCGTAAGCTGATTGGCGCCAGAGATCCGTATGGTTTTCGGCCGCTATGTATCGGAAGGCGGGATAACGCCTATATTTTGGCGTCGGAATCCTGTGCGCTTGATACGATCGGCGCGAAATATGTCCGGGACGTAGAACCGGGAGAAATCGTGACGATCTCGCCGGATAAAGGAGTCGAATCGGATAGGAGACTTTGTATTGCAAAAGAGAAACATGCAAGATGCGTCTTTGAATATATATATTTTGCCAGGCCGGACAGCCATATCGATGGGGTAAGCGTTTACGATTCCCGTATCCTTGCGGGAAAGTATCTTGCAATGGACTCTCCTGTAGCGGCAGACTTGGTGGTGGGTGTTCCAGAATCCGGCAACTGTGCGGCACTCGGTTATTCTATGCAGGCAGGGATTCCTTATGGACAGGCGTTTGTCAAGAACGCGTATGCCGGCCGTACCTTTATCAAACCGAAGCAGAAGAGTCGTGAGAGCAGTGTCCGTGTCAAACTGAACGCCATTAAGGAAGCCGTGAACGGTAAACGGATCATTATGATAGACGATTCGATCGTACGCGGCACGACATCCGGCCGGATTGTGAAGCTGTTACGTGAAGCAGGCGCCGCACAGGTGCATATGCGCGTCAGTTCTCCGCCCTTTCTCTGGCCGTGTTATTTTGGTACGGATGTGCCGGAGAGAGAACAGTTGATCGCGTATAAGCATTCTCTTGAAGAAATTTGCAGTATCATAGGAGCGGATTCTTTGGCTTATCTGCGGATAGAGCGGTTAGATGAGATTGCAGGATGCCTTGGAATCTGCAAAGGATGCTTTACCGGGAAATATCCAATGGAACCGCCAAAGTATGATATAAGGGGAGAGTTTGATGCCTAGCGTTTGAATACATTCTGCGTAGAAATTGCGGAAAAAATTTGTAAGGAAGATAAGGAGAGCATGGATGAGCACAGATAAGTATGTAAGTCCCCTGTCGGAGCGTTATGCGAGCAGGGAAATGCAGTATATTTTTTCACCGGATATGAAATTCAGAACATGGAGGAAACTCTGGATCGCACTTGCCGAGACGGAAATGGAGCTTGGACTTTCCAGAAACGGCGAGCCCGTCATTACGAAAGAACAGATCGACGAGTTGAAAAGCCATGCGGAAGATATTAATTATGATGTGGCGAAAGCCAGAGAAAAAGAAGTCCGTCATGATGTCATGAGTCATGTCTATGCTTACGGGCAACAGTGTCCGAAGGCGGCAGGGATCATCCATCTCGGTGCAACATCCTGTTATGTTGGCGACAACACGGATATCATCGTGATGACACAGGCCCTGAAACTGGTGAAAAAGAAGCTCGTTAACGTGATCGCCGAACTGGCGAAATTCGCAGACGAATATAAGGATCTGCCGACGCTTGCCTTTACGCATTTCCAACCCGCCCAGCCGACGACCGTAGGGAAAAGAGCGACGCTCTGGGCGCAGGAATTCTGTCTTGATCTGGAAGACCTGGATTATGTGCTCTCCACCATGAAACTGCTTGGTTCAAAAGGAACGACCGGTACACAGGCTTCTTTTCTGGAGCTTTTTGATGGCGACCAGGAGACGATCGATAAGATTGATCCGATGATCGCTGAAAAAATGGGATTTGAAAAATGCTATCCGGTTTCCGGCCAGACCTATTCCCGGAAAGTGGATACGAGAGTCTGCAATGTCCTTTCGGGAATCGCTGCTTCGGCGCACAAGATGTCAAATGATATCAGACTGCTGCAGCATTTGAAGGAAGTTGAGGAGCCTTTTGAAAAGAGCCAGATCGGTTCGTCGGCTATGGCTTATAAACGCAATCCGATGAGAAGCGAAAGGATCGCATCATTATCCAGATACGTGATGATCGATGCGCTCAATCCGGCCATTACTTCGGCAACGCAGTGGTTTGAGAGAACGCTTGATGATTCTGCCAACAAACGTCTTTCCATTCCGGAAGCATTTTTGGCGGTCGATGGGATACTGGATCTGTGTTTGAATGTTGTGGATGGTCTGGTCGTATATGATAAAGTCATTACGAAACGGCTTTTGAGTGAACTGCCGTTTATGGCGACCGAGAATATTATGATGGACGCCGTAAAAGCAGGCGGGAACCGTCAGGAACTGCACGAGAAGATTCGTGAGCTTTCCATGATCGCCGGAGCCAATGTAAAAAAAGAAGGCAAAGAGAACAATCTGTTGGAGCTGATTGCGCAGGATCCTGCTTTTAACATGAGTCTGGAAAATCTGCAGGAGACTATGGAGCCGTCCAAATATGTCGGCCGTGCACCGCTGCAGGTCGGGAAGTTTTTGAAAGAAGTAGCAGAGCCGATCCTTGCAGCCAATAAAGAACTGCTTGGCGTGAAAGCGGAGATCAGCGTATAGGAAATCAAATACCCGGGATAATGTATAAAGCGGGAGAGTCGGTTATTCGATTCTCCCGCTTATCTATTTTACCGATATCTCAGGGACTTCATACGGGGCGCATGTACTGCGCCAGTGCTTTTTCAGTGCTGATCAGGCGGTATTCTGCGGTATAGCTTGCGATATAAGCATAATCTATAATATATATAATAAATATTGATTTTACTTATGACTAAAAATACGATATACTCATAAAGTAAGTAGTGCAGGGAACGACAGGCAATGTGTTTTCGCACTATCTTTATGTTAAATAAAATCTGGAGGGGATTGTTATGGTAAAAGCAATAGTAGGCGCGAATTGGGGCGATGAAGGAAAGGGGAAGATCACGGATATGCTGGCCGGCGAGGCCGATATTGTGATCCGCTTTCAGGGAGGCGCTAACGCAGGACATACAATTGTAAATAATTACGGTAAATTTGCACTTCATACATTACCGTCAGGGGTTTTTTATGAGCATGTCACAAGTATTATCGGAAACGGTGTTGCACTGAATATTCCGATCCTTTTTGACGAGATCAAGTCCATTACGGACAGGGATGTGCCGGCGCCGAAGATCCTGGTATCCGACCGCTGTCAGATCGTGATGCCGTATCATATTTTGTTCGATCAATATGAAGAAGAAAGACTTGGCGGAAAATCATTTGGTTCGACCAAATCGGGAATTGCACCGTTTTATTCCGATAAATATGCCAAGATCGGTTTTCAGGTCAGCGAACTTTTTGATGAAGAACTGCTGAAAGAAAAAGTAGAAAGAATCTGCGAAACGAAAAATGTCTTATTGGAGCATTTATATCATAAACCGCTGATCAGTTCTGCAGAACTGCTTGAGACGCTGCACGGATATAAAGAGATGGTCGCTCCGTATGTATGTGATGTTTCATCCTATCTGCACCAGGCATTAAAAGACAATAAAACAATTCTGCTGGAAGGACAGCTCGGTACGCTCAAAGATCCTGATCACGGTATTTATCCGATGGTAACCTCTTCTTCGACGTTAGCTGCCTATGGCGCTATCGGAGCGGGACTGCCGCCTTATGAGATCAGGCAGATTGTGACGGTATGTAAGGCTTATTCTTCTGCGGTAGGTGCAGGGGCATTTGTGTCGGAAATATTTGGAGAGGAAGCCGATGAGCTAAGACGCCGCGGCGGCGATGGAGGTGAATTCGGTGCGACGACGGGACGTCCGCGTCGTATGGGATGGTTTGACTGCGTCGCATCCAAGTACGGGTGCCGGCTGCAGGGAACGACTGACGTGGCTTTTACGGTGCTTGACGTACTCGGTTATCTGGATGAGATTCCGGTCTGTGTGGGGTATGAGATAGACGGTGAAGTAACAACGGATTTCCCGGTTACTGCCAAACTGGAAAAAGCCAAACCGGTACTGAAAACTCTGCCGGGGTGGAAATGCGAGATCCGCGGTATTAAGAAGTATGAGGAACTGCCGGAGAACTGCAGAAAATACGTGGAATTTATTGAAGAGCAGATCGGTTACCCGATCACGATGGTCTCTAACGGTCCGGGACGTGACGATATTATCTACCGTAAGAGCGCGCTCTAAAATAGAACCGGTTCCTATGAGAAAAGCGCAAGCTGTTAAGCCTGCGCTTTTCCATTTTAAAGAAGCTGTTTGGTCTGCGTTTTTTATCTGCGGAGATTTTTCTGCATCACGACAATATCGTAAGCCGCTGTCTTTGTGACGATACCGGTCGGCATAAAGCCGTTTTTTTGCCAGAAATGCCTGCTTTGCTCATTACTTTTCACGTACCCGAGGCGGATATAGGAAAAATATTTATTCAGGCAGGCGCACACCTCTTCGATAATATGCGAACCGGCGCCCTGTCCCTGCATATCCATGTTCATCATGAAAAAACCGATAAAAGCCGTCTCCTGATCCGGATAGCCTGAGATCAGATCCATGACGGCAATAAGCCGGCCGGCTTTGAAGAATCCCAGATAATATTTATCCTCCGGTGATTTTCCCTCCGGAACGGCCTGCATATCCTGCCGGATGCTCTCCGGACTGACATAAGGCGGGCAGTGTTCATAATATTGCGGATTGCGGCTGCAAAGTTTCAAAACGGCCGGAATATCCGGTTCGTGCAGCAGGGAGATGCGATACGTTTTGGAAAGTTCCTGTATTTTTTGTGGGTTAAATTTTGCTGATGTCATCGGTTCTGCCTCCTGCATTCATTATAGGCGATTATGGCAGAGTGTGGCAAGGTTTTGACTTGCTTTTCTTCGAAAATTCTGTTAACATATTTTTCTGATGATCGACACGATATCATACAAAATACAGGCCGGGAAAGGGGCATGAACATATATGTTGGAACTTAAGAATCTTTCTTTTGAAGTAGCCGAAGAAGTCAGTCAGAAAGAGATCGTCCGCGATATCAGCCTGTCGGTAGGCGAACACCGTTTTGTCGTTATTACGGGACCTAACGGCAGTGGAAAATCGACATTGGCCAAACTGATCGCGGGTATAGAGAAGCCGACTTCCGGGCAGATTTATTTCGAAGGAGCGGATATTACCGATAAAAGTATTACAGAGCGTGCCAAACTGGGGATCGCCTTTGCATTTCAGCAGCCGGTCCGTTTTAAAGGACTGGAAGTGCTGGATCTTTTGCGGATCGCCTCGGGCAGGCAGATGTCTGCTTCGGACGCCTGCGAGTATCTTTCGGAAGTAGGACTTTGTGCCAGGGATTATATCAGGCGGGAGGTGAATGCGAGTCTTTCCGGCGGAGAACTAAAACGTATCGAGATCGCTTCGGTATTGGCAAGAGGCGCCGGATTGTCTGTCTTTGACGAACCTGAGGCGGGAATCGACCTTTGGAGCTTTCAGAATCTGATCCGGGTATTTGAGCGGATGCAGGAGAAAAATAAAGGGGGTTCCATTATTGTGATCTCTCATCAGGAAAGAATACTGGATATTGCGGATGAGATTATTGTCATAGCGGAAGGCAGGGTAGCAGACAGAGGCACAAGAGACGAGATCCTGCCGGGACTTTTAGGAACACCCTCGGCTGTGAAGCAGTGCACGGGGAGTCAGACCAAAGAGAGGATTGTGAGACAATGATGGATACGATACAGAAGCGTTTATTATCGGAAGTGGCGGATTTACATGATGTGCCGGAAGGCGCTTATAATATCAGAGCAAACGGCGAAATGGCGGCAAGAAATACAACGGCCAATATCGATATTGTGTCCAAGGCGGATGTGAGCGGTATTGACATTCGCATCAAACCGGGAACGAAACAGGAGAGCATTCATATTCCGGTCGTTCTGAGCGAGAGCGGAATCAAAGAGACTGTCTATAATGATTTTTATATCGGGGAAGATGCGGATGTCGTTATTGTAGCGGGATGCGGAATCGATAACTGCGGTGTGCAGGATTCGCAGCACGATGGCATTCATCGTTTCTATGTGGGAAAAGGCGCGAAAGTCAAATATGTAGAGAAGCATTACGGTTCCGGGGATGGCAGCGGAAAGAGGATCCTGAATCCGGGAACGGAAGTGTATATGGAAGAAGAAAGTTTCATGGAAATGGAAATGGTGCAGATCAAAGGTGTAGATTCAACGGTCAGAAATACGAAGGCTGAGCTTGCAGCCGGCGCAAAACTGGTTGTCCGCGAGCGTCTGATGACGCACGGCGCGCAGCGGGCCATCAGTAATTATGAAGTTGAATTAAGCGGCGAAGGGTCCGGTGCAGATATCGTTTCCCGTTCGGTTGCCAGAGACACTTCTTTCCAGAAATTTGACTCCCGCATCGTCGGAAACGTACCATGCAGCGGTCATACGGAATGCGATGCGATCATTATGGACAAAGCAAGGATTCTGGCTGTTCCAAGTTTGGAGGCCAATGATCTGGATGCGGCGCTGATTCATGAAGCGGCAATCGGCAAGATCGCCGGTGAGCAGATCGTCAAGCTGATGACGCTCGGACTGACGGAGGAAGAAGCGGAAGAGCAGATTATCAACGGATTTCTGAAATAAAGGAATGGCCGCTATTCGCGGCCATCCCAGCAGTACGTACATAATTTTGATTTATCGATGCCGACAGAGGCGATCATATCATCCAGACGGTGATAGCGGAGAGAAGTGAAATTGAGCTTCTCTCCAATTTTTTGCAGCATATCATGGTACTGGGCAGATTCCGGATTCGCATAAGCGCTTAAGTTCGGATATTTATTATCCCCTTCCATCTCTTTTATCACCTGTCTTGTGATCAGCTCCATTTCGGAGGAAGAGCGTGAAAAATTCAAATATTTACAGCCGAATAAAAGCGGCGGGCAGGCCGGGCGGACATGTACTTCTTTGGCGCCGCTCTGGTATAAAAATTCCGTCGTTTCCCGTAACTGGGTCCCGCGCACGATAGAATCGTCGATGAGCAGCAGGCGTCTGTCTTTGATCAGATCGTGTACCGGAAGAAGCTTCATTTTGGCGATCAGGTTTCGTTTGCTTTGTATCGTCGGCATAAAGGAGCGGGGCCATGTAGGGGTATACTTGATAAAAGGCCTGGAAAAAGGAATGCCTGATTCGTTGGCATATCCGATTGCATGAGCCGTTCCGGAGTCCGGTATGCCGGCTATGGTATCGGGAGCGGCATCGTCCCGTCTGGCCAGCATGGCGCCGCAGTTATAACGCATTTGCTCTACATTCACGCCTTCATAAGAAGAAGACGGGTATCCGTAATAGACCCAGAGGAAAGTACATATTTTCATATCCTGGCCCGGTGCGACGAGCGTTTTTACGCCTTCGGGTGTAACAATGACGATTTCGCCGGGGCCGAGTTCCTTTTCGTCCTGGTATCCCAGATTCAGATAGGCAAAACTTTCAAAAGAAACGCAGCAGGCGGAATCTTTTCTGCCGATCATGACCGGGGTACGTCCCATACGGTCTCTGGCCGCGAAAATGCCTTTCGGCGTCATCAGCAGCATTGTCATGGAGCCTTTGATCAGCTCCTGTGCATATTGGATGCCTTCAATGAGATTGTCTTTCTGGTTGATGATGGCGGACACCAGTTCCGTTGCATTGATCTCGCCGCCGCTCATTTCCTGAAAATGGGCATGTCCGCTTCGAAAGAGCTGCTGCTCGATCTCTTCCTTGTTGTTGATCTTACCGACGGTCGTAATGGCATAGGTACCGTGGTGAGAACGGATGATCAGAGGCTGCGGTTCATAGTCGGAAATGGAACCGATTCCCAGTGTGCCGTGCATTGTATTGGCATCTTTGTCAAATTTGGTTCGAAATGGTGCGTTTTCAATATTATGAATTGCCCGGTCAAATCCGTTTTCTGCACAGTAACAGGCCATACCGGCACGCCGTGTCCCCAGATGGGAATGATAGTCAGTCCCGAAAAATAAATCAAATACACAATCCGTCTTCGACGCTACGCCAAAAAATCCACCCATAGTATTCTTTTAACTCCTTATTCTGTCTCTTCTGATTTTACGTTGTCATATTGTATTGTAATTGCGGCAGGATATATCCCGATAATAATAGTATATAGAAACTGACGGCACAGAGCAATGGTATTAACGGAAAAAAATAGTGTTTTTTTACAAAAAAAACAGGTAAAAATACAAAAAAGCGGAAAAGGAATTGACGGGTACGTCCGGAACCGATATAATAAAACGTAAATGAGGGAGTAGTCGGCGTAAAATACGCGGTATGCCAACATACCGGTAATTGATTGCCTGGTGTATCTTAATTGATGAGACTCATGCAGGGCGGGAGGATGCCTGTGCATGCGTTTTTTTTTGCCCTGTTCACAAAAGGAGAGATGTAGTATGACAATATTTTTTACGGTGCTGTTTACTATTTTCATTGCGGAAATGGGCGATAAGACCCAGCTTCTTCTGGTGGCAATGGCAGGAAAATACAAGATATCCCACATCCTTACGGGGACCTGGCTTGCTACGGTATTATTGAATGTACTGGCCGTCGGCGTGGGAGCGGCGCTCGGCAGCTATCTGGATATGAGAATCATCAAGCTGGTTGCCGGTCTTGCCTTTTTCTGGTTTGCCTATTCGATTCTAAAAGGCGATGAGGAAGAGGAGGGAGAGAAAGAGATGAAACATAACCTCGGTCCGGTACTCGCTATTTTCGGTTCTTTTTTCATAGGAGAACTCGGGGATAAAACGCAGCTTTCAGCCATTACCCTTGCGGCAAATTATACGGACCATCAGTTCATGAATGCTTTCTGGGTGTTTTCAGGCGCTGTGCTTGGCCTCATTTTAGCAGATCTGATCGGTCTTGTCGTTGGCGTGTTTTTAAAGAGCAGGATGCCGACAGGGATTTTAAATACGCTTTCCTTTGGTATTTTCGCCGTATTCGGCGTGGTCAGTATCAGAGAGGCGATGATCTTATGCTTTGGAGCGGGAACGAGAGCGATAGCAGGTTATATTGTAATAACAGGTGTTTTTGCATTGTGCAGCCTGGGAGCATTTATCAAAAGGCGTGCGAAGAAACTGTAATGCAGATTACTATACAATCTGCATTGTACAATGAGGCTGCTTATTGAAAGATATGGAGGATTCTTATGATTTATAAGTGTAAAAACTGCGGCGGCAATGCCGTCTATTCGCCGGGCAAAATGAAAATGTACTGTCCTCACTGCGACGGCATGGACAGCGAAGATATCGTGCAGGGAGGTTCCGTGACACAATGCGTCAACTGCGGTGCGCCGATCAATGTCAGCCGGTATACTTCTTCCGGCAGATGTGAGCATTGCAGCTCTTACATAGTATTTGATGAAAGAATAGCGGGAGAATATGAACCGCATCTGATCCTTCCGTTTAAAGTGAGCAAAGGTCTGGCGGCGGACAGACTGCATGTAGAATTCAAAAAGAAAACGTTTCTGCCATCCGGTTTTTTGTCGGAAAAAAGTCTGGAAAAGATGGAAGGCATGTATGTGCCGTTCTGGCTGTATGATTATCAGGTTCGTTATGATTTTGTCGGGCAGGGAACCAAGGTACGGAGATGGGTAAGCGGTGATACGGAATATGTGGAAACTTCCTATTATGATGTCATCAGAAAAATGGATGCGGATTTTGACAAGGTGCCTGCGGATGCTTCCATAGCCATGAATGATGGGGAAATGGATCTGATGGAACCGTATTACTATCAGGATCTGATCGATTTTGACCCGAAGTTTATGTCGGGATTTTTCGGAGAGATTTATAACCAGAGCGCACAGGAACTGGAAGACCGGGCCAGGGGCAAAGTACGGGAATCCGCCGAGAATCTGATGCAGCAGTCTATAAACGGTTATCAGACGATGAAGCCGGTCAGCAGGAATATAGATATGAACAGGAACGGATTACAGTATGCGCTGCTGCCGGTATGGACATATCTGTTCCAATACAAAGGCCAAACATGGCGTTTTCATGTAAACGGACAGACCGGCAAAGTAGTCGGGAAAACGCCGGTATCGAGAGGTAAAGTGCTATTATACGCTCTTTCCGTATTCGCATCCGTGAGCGCATTTTTTTATCTGGCGATATCGATTCTGGAGGTACTTTAAATGAAAGAATACTTTAAATATTTTAAGTGGGTTTATCTTGCACTGGCGCTCATGGTTCTGATCCTGTTTTCGATACGCGGCGCACACAGCATTTCCGCAAAGGTCAAATATTATGAAAGAACGAATACGGAGTGTCTGACGACGCAGCGTGTCTTTGACTATGCGGATGTTTTGAGCGATAAAGAAGAGAAAAAACTGGCCGGCTTGATTGCAAAAAGAGAAAAACAGACCGGATGTGATATCGTTCTTGTGACGTTAAATGAATCATTGAAAGAATATGCGAGGGAAATCGAAGCAGGCGTGCCGTATGATGAGTTCGTCAGAGTTTTCGCAGAACAGTTCTATGAGGAAAACAATTTCGGCTATAATGAAGCAAACGGCGACGGCGTCCTTTTGATCGACAACTGGTACCGGGAGGATGACGGCAAAGTCTATACGTGGTTCTGTACGACCGGCATCGTGCAGGGCGCTTATTCGGATGCGGACATTGATCATATTCTGGACAGAGTATATCAGTATGTGGAGAAGGATCCGTACCGTGCTTATAAGACGTATGTAAACGATTTCTATGACGATATGCTGGGCAAAAGAATATTCCATGCGGACGTGCCAAGAGCGCTGTTCCTTCTGCCAGGTATCATAGCGACTGTTATTTTTATATTTATGAACTGGCAGTCCCGCAGCGGGGAAAAGACAACAACGGCAGCTACTTATTTGAGTAACGGCAAAGAGCATTTTCAGAATAAGCAGGATATTTTTATCAGAAAATCCGTGGTGAAGCATCATATTGATACAAGCAGCGGAAGCGGCGGAGGCGGAGGCGGTCACAGCAGCGGCGGAGGCGGAGGCGGCGGAAGCCACGGAGGCGGAGGCCACAGCCGGTAAAAACATAAAGTATTCGTACAAAAAAACAACCCACATGACGGTATGGGTTGTTTTTTTATCATTTCATTCTATTTTCAAATAGTTAACAGCTATGGACGCATGTCCTGCTTAAGCCATTTTGTTGACTGCCTGAGCCAAACGGGATACTTTTCTGGAAGCAGTATTCTTGTGGAATACACCCTTTGAAGCGGCTTTGTCGATAGAAGCGGTTGCAGTCAGTAATGCGGCTTTGGCAGCTTCTTTGTCGTTTGCAGCGATCGCAGCGGTTACTTTTTTGATAGAAGTTTTCACGCCGGATTTGATCGCTTTGTTCTTTTCCGCTTTGGTTCTGTTAACCAAAATTCTTTTCTTCGCAGATTTAATGTTAGCCAAGTTGTACACCTCCTACTTGTGATCAGATTTTAAGGAAAGTGTCTCATTAATTCGGACACGGACGTTTTAATGGAAACACACAGCTATTATTGTAGAATAAGTGTTAATTTCTGTCAATACATAATTTCAATATTTTTGCGAAAACTAAGGCCATGTACTTTTTGATACAAACAGGACACACTCCACCTGCATATAGTAAACTGAGAAAAAGGAAAGAAGAAACGAGGACATGAGGTTATGAGTTGGTTTCAGGTCAGAACAGACTTGGCGTTAGAAGCCAGAGAAAGTATTGACGGGAAAGAAAACGAAGTTCATGGAATAAAGGTAGAAGAGGAGTATGACAAGGACAGCGACGTGCATATTACCAAAGTGATCATAGAAACAAAAAACGGCGCCAAAGCCATGGGAAAACCGATGGGAACTTATGTCACATTAGAAGCGCCTGCCATGATCGAACCGGAAGAAGATTATCATCAGGAAATTTCCGATATTCTTGCAAAAGAGGTCAGAGAGCTTTTGGCGGAACCGGAAAAAGAAAAGTCCATCCTGGTAGTCGGACTTGGCAACCGGGACGTAACGGCGGATTCTTTAGGACCCAATGTGGTCGATAACCTTTTTATCAACAGGCATATTGTGATGGAATACGGCAAGGTGGCATACAATTGTTCCAGGATGCATATGGTCAGCAGCCTGGTTCCGGGGGTTATGGCCAAGACAGGTATGGAATCGGCGGAAATCATCAAAGGCGTCATTGAACAGACAAGTCCCGATCAGGTTATTGTGATCGATGCGCTGGCGGCCAGATCGACCAAACGTCTGAACCGGACGATACAGATCACCGATACGGGTATTCATCCGGGCTCCGGCGTCGGAAATCATAGAAATGCCCTGACGATGGAGAGCCTGCATGTGCCGGTTCTGGCAATCGGTGTTCCGACCGTGGTGGATGCAGCGACGATCGTCGGCGACGCCATAGGCGAATATCCAAGCGCCTTATCGGAACTCAATAATATGTATGTAACAAGTAAAGACGTGGATTTTCAGGTGCAGCAGATCAGTCATATCCTTTGTGACGCGCTGAATAAGGCGCTCGACATCTCGGTATCATGTTAGCCGCCATGCCCTGCATATAATAAACAGTGGGGCATACCGGAATCTTTTAGGTGCCCGGATAGGGTGAAGCATGCGCATGAAAAAAAGGGGACTTACGATAGGGCAGAGCAATGAGATTCATATCGGGCGCGGGATCCTGCGGATTCTGCTTTTTGTTATCTGTATTATGGCGGGAGCGGCATTGGTACAGGAACTTTATCATGGTTACCGGGACCAGGAGAAATCAGACGAAGGAGCCATTCTTTCATGGGTCGAAGAGTCTTTTATGAATGTATGGCTGCCGGGGAATGCGGTGCTTGAGGCGGAGCGGGAGGATTACCGCTGCAGTCCGTTAGAATACCTGTTTCTGGAGAATTTCCCGATCATTTTGTGCGGTATGGGAGAATCGGAAGAATATGACGAGGTAGCGCTGAAAGAAAGCAGTTATGAAGAACTGCTGTTATTGGAAGGCTCCGATGAAAGCAAGAAGGAAATAGAAGAAGGCGCCCTGGAATATGATGAAAATGCGATCCACCTGGATAAAAGCTTGGAAGAGGCTTTTCTGGCAGAAAACGAGCTTGTAGGAGAAGAAGATCCCGGAAAGCAGGAGCGGGAGAACGAAGATGATTTCACACAACAGCAGGAGGATACCATGTTTCATGAGGTGGAAGAACCGGTCTACCGGTATCAATGGGATGAACTGCAGGGGTTTGATGAGTTGAAGAAGGCTTTTTATGCGGTTGATTCTACAACGACGGCCGATTCGTCATTGTTAAATACCCAGAAGCTTCTTTCGAAAGACATGCGGATGCAGGGCAGCAGCGATAACCCGCAGATTCTGATCTATCACACGCATTCGCAGGAAGGATTTGCAGATTCCGTTCCGGGAGATCAGTCTGATACGATCGTCGGCGCCGGAGAAAAACTGGCGCAGGTACTGCGGGATAAATACGGATATAATGTGATCCATCATACCGAAAGCTTTGATAAAGAATCAAGAGACGCTTCTTATGGAAACGCGCTTCCCGCAATAGAGCAGCTGCTTGCCGAAAACCCGACGATTGAAGTTGTGATCGATCTACATAGAGATGAGATGCCCGCCGACAGGCGGCTTGTTGTGGAACTGCAGGGCAGACCTACGGCGCAGTTCATGTTTTTTAACGGTCTGAGCAGGACGGCCAAAAGCGGTGTGATCGAATCGTTGGAGAACCCGTATCTGGATGATAACCTTGCTTTTTCCTTTCAAATGCAGACCGCAAGCAATGAGTACTATCCGGGGATTGCCAGAAGGATTTATCTGAAGGCATACCGTTATAATATGCACATGCGTCCCAAATCGCTGCTGATCGAATTGGGTGCACAGAATAACACGGTAGAGGAGATCATGAATGCCATCGATCCGCTTGCCCATATTCTGCATCTGGTATTGGCAGGAGAAGAACCTGACGTGGACTGAATCTTTCGTATGGATGAAAGCATCTATTCATGCATACCGAAGCGTCCGCTTATGGACATTGGCCGGAGAATTTGCTATACTGATTCTACATGATTTGGAAAGAGAAGAAGAAAGGCATAGAATTCATATGGCAACAGTAGATCAAAGTAAAATCAGGAATTTTTGTATCGTGGCGCATATCGATCATGGAAAATCGACCCTGGCCGACAGAATTATTGAGAAGACCGGACTTTTGACGAGCAGGGAGATGCAGGCACAGGTACTGGACAATATGGAGTTGGAACGGGAACGGGGCATTACGATTAAGGCACAGACGGTCCGCATCGTATATCAGGGCCGTGATGGGCAGGAATATATTTTTAATCTGATCGATACGCCCGGTCATGTGGACTTTAATTACGAAGTCAGCAGGAGCCTTGCGGCCTGTGACGGCGCTATTCTGGTAGTGGACGCTGCACAGGGGATCGAGGCGCAGACGCTGGCGAATGTATATTTGGCGTTAGATCATGATCTGGATGTATTTCCGGTCATCAACAAGATCGATCTGCCAAGTGCGGAACCTGACCGTGTCAAAAATGAAATAGAAGACGTGATCGGTATAGAAGCACAGGATGCGCCGCTGATTTCCGCCAAAAACGGAATCGGCATCGAGGAAGTGCTGGAAGCCATTGTGGAAAAGATCCCCGCGCCTAAGGGAAGTCCGGACAACCCCTTGCAGGCGCTGATCTTTGATTCCATATATGACTCCTACAAAGGGGTTATCGTGTTCTGCCGCATTATGGAAGGCCGCGTGAAAAAAGGGACAAGCATTAAAATGATGGCCACCGGAGCAACTGCGGAAGTTGTAGAAGCAGGATATTTCGGCCCCGGACAGTTTATTCCCTGCGAAGAACTGTCCGCCGGTATGGTAGGGTATCTGACAGCTTCGATCAAGAATGTAAAGGATACGGCGGTCGGCGATACGATAACAGATGTTGCGAATCCGTGTGCGGAACCGCTGCCCGGTTATAAGAAAGTCAATTCCATGGTCTACTGCGGCATGTATCCGGCCGATGGCGCCAAGTATCCCGATCTGCGGGATGCCCTTGAAAAATTGAAATTAAACGACGCTTCTTTAAATTATGAGCCTGAGACATCCATTGCGCTGGGGTTTGGTTTCCGCTGCGGTTTTCTGGGACTTCTGCATTTGGAGATCATACAGGAACGTCTGGAACGGGAATACAATCTGGATTTAGTCACAACGGCGCCGGGTGTTATTTATCGTGTTCACAGAACGAACGGAGAAATGATAGAACTCACCAATCCCTCCAATCTTCCCGACCCTTCGGAGATCGAGTATATGGAAGAACCGGTCGTCAGTGCGGAAATCATGGTAACATCGGAATTTATCGGACCGATCATGCAGCTTTGTCAGGAAAGGCGGGGCCGTTATGTCAGTACGGAATATATTGAAGCTTCCAGAGCGTTGTTAAAGTACGATTTACCATTAAATGAGATCATTTATGACTTTTTTGACGCGTTAAAATCCCGCTCAAGAGGATATGCGTCTTTTGATTATGAAATGAAGGGATATGAGGAATCCAGGCTGTTAAAGCTTGATATACTGATCAACCATGAGGAAGTGGACGCGCTCTCTTTTATCGTTCATGCGGACAGCGCCTATGAAAGAGGCAGGAGGATGTGCGAAAAATTAAAAGACGAGATTCCCAGGCATTTGTTTGAAATTCCGATCCAGGCGGCGGTCGGCGGGAAGATCATAGCCAGAGAGACTGTCAAGGCCATGAGAAAAGACGTTCTTGCCAAATGCTACGGCGGCGATATCACCCGTAAGAAGAAACTGCTGGAGAAACAAAAGGAAGGTAAGAAGCGGATGCGTCAGGTCGGAAACGTGGAGATCCCGCAGAGTGCTTTCATGAGCGTATTGAAACTGGATGATAATTAATGATGCGCGATCTGAGTATTTATATTCATATTCCGTTTTGTGTCAGGAAATGCCGTTACTGTGATTTCCTGTCTTATTCTGCCTCCGCAGCAGAGCGGGAAGCATATGTGGAACTGCTTTTGACGGAAATAGAGAAACTGTCGTTATTTTATAAAACGCATCGGGTGATCTCCGTTTTCATCGGAGGAGGAACGCCTTCTCTATTGGAAGAAGAAGCAATAGAACGGATAATTGGCAAATTAAATCATAATTTTATATTTTGCAAAACCCCTGAAATCACGATAGAAGCGAATCCCGGGACGGTAACGCAGGACAAACTGCGCTGCTGGAAACGGATCGGGATCAACCGCCTGAGCATCGGCCTGCAGAGCGCTGACGATGAAGAACTGAAAACGCTTGGCAGAATTCATGATTTCCGTACATTCTGTAACATGTATGATGCGGCCTGCAAAGCCGGATTTCAAAATGTGAATATTGATATTCTTTCGGCGGTCCCCGGACAGACGATGCAATCTTACGAACGGACACTGGAGAAAGTCCTGGCGCTTGCGCCTGCGCACATCTCCGCATACAGTCTGATCCTGGAAGAAGGGACATGGTTTTATACGCATAAGGACGAACTTGCTTTTCCCACGGAAGATGAAGACAGGCAGCTCTATGAGCTGACCGGAGAGATGCTTGCAGAGTATGGTTACGAGCGTTATGAAATATCAAATTATGCCCGTCCGGGTTACGAATGCGTGCATAACAATGTTTACTGGAAAAGAGGCGATTATGCGGGGTTTGGTCTCGGTGCAGCTTCTATGGCAGAGGAAGTGCGTTGGAATAACAGGCGTGATTTGCCGGGGTACCGGGATGCAGTAAGAGGCTGCTTACAGGAGAAACAGGAGCCGGATCCGCGAAAGAGGAAGGCGCTTAGGCAGGCGCTGGCAGGGGACGTCACGTATCTGACCAGAGAAGAACAGATGGAAGAGTTCATGTTTTTGGGACTTCGTCTGATAAACGGCGTATCGAAACGGGATTTCGAAGAAAAATTCGGTATTTCCATGCGCGCGGTATATGGAGATGTAATAGAGGATCTGAAGAAGAAAAAACTGCTTCTTGAGGATGAGCGCGTCAGGCTTACGCCATACGGCATCGATATCAGCAATTATGTTATGGCAAAGTTCTTATTATAATTTTATAATTGTTGAACTTTTACGGATAAATTTGTATAATATATCTAAATATAATATATTGGCGTAACAGGGCCGTCCATTCTAAAATAGGACACTTTTATTTGAGTGGAAAGGCACTTGCACTGTCCCGAAGTCATAGAATAGAATAAATGAACTTTGGGGGCTTCTTTTGAAAACATTTAAGCAACCGCTGACGGCGAAAGAAGAAGCCGCATACCTTCGCCAGCTCAAAGAAGGAAACAGCGGGCAAAGGCGGACTGCCAAAGAAATACTGGTTGAACGGAATCTGCGCCTGGTAGCACATATTGCAAAAAAGTATCAAAATGTTGATGAGGATATGGAGGATCTGATCTCAACAGGTACCATCGGCCTTATTAAAGCGATTGATTCTTTTGATGCGGGAAAAGGAAAGCTCAGCACATATGCCTCAAGATGTATTGACAACGAATTGTTGATGCTGCTGCGGGCGAAAAAGAAAACTTCCAGGGAAGTGTCGCTTTACGAACCGATCGGAACGGATAGAGAAGGGAATGAGATCAACCTGTTGGATATTATGGAACAGGAACAGCCCGATGTGATAGAGCAGATGGAAGTAGAGGAACATTTGAAACGTTTGACGGGGCTTTTGAACGAGAAGTTAGACGAACGGGAGAAAGAGATCCTGCGTTTACGGTACGGACTTGGAGACGACAGAGAAATAACGCAGAGGGAGATCGGAAAAAATCTGGGAATTTCCAGAAGCTATGTTTCCAGGATTGAGAAAAAAGCGCTGGAAAAGTTAAGGGAAGGATTTGAATAGTTAATAAACGGGGGGATAAAATCAGATGATCTTTGTGAAGAAAGATGATTTAAAAACAGGAATGCGGCTTGCCCGTCCTATTTACAATAAAAATGGGGTCCTGCTGTATGAGAGAAATTCAAAGCTTACCGCGCAGGGGATTAACAGTATCAAAAATTTCGGGTTAATCGGTATTTTCATATTGGAGCCGGCAGAACCGGTTCCGCCGATGACGCGGGATGATATTGAGTTTGAGCGGTTTCAGACGATCTGTGTTTTTTCCATTCAGGAAGAACTGGATCGTATCATACAGACGTGGAAATATCATAAAATACAGACGATTACGTCCAGTGTCATTAAAAGCTACGGGCATCTGGACAGGAAGATTAATTTCGTACAGAATCTGCGCAGCAAGGAAGATTATATCTATAAGCATTCCTTAAATGTTGCGATGCTGTGTGCAATGATAGCGCATACCATGAAAGTGACCGTATCAGATCAGCTTGAGACGGTCACGGCCGCTATTGTTCACGATATCGGCAAACTTTCTGCGCCGAAGTCCCTTATGACGCAGGAAATCTGGGCGGAAGAAGAGAAAGAACAGCTGCGGGCAGCGGAGATAGCAGGATTCGATCTTCTGGAGAACGTATTTTCCGCGATGCCGAATATCAGACGGATCTGCATGCAGGCGCAGAGCAATCTGGAGTGTCTTGATAAAGGAAGGGAAGCCGAAAGCAGTAAAATGGTCGTAGGAGCCAGAATCTTGTGCGTTGCAGAAGTTTTTGACACGATGACGGCTGTGCAGATTGATAAAAGTCCGGACTCCGAAGTGGCGGCTTTTAAATATCTGCTCGAGAATCCGCGGTTTTTTGATTCTCATATTGTGGAAGCGCTCAGCCGGTCGATCAATATCTTAAATCCCGGTGTCAGCGTAGAGTTAAATACCGGTGACAAGGCGCTTGTACTGACAGAGAACCACAGAAATATCTTAAAACCGCTGTTGCTCACCTTTAAGGATAACCGGATCATCGATCTGGGCAACCGTGCTTACGATGGCCATATAGAGATTGTGGATATTATGAAAACCATGGACAACCGTCATGTGATGAATATTGAGATGTTGAAGCGGCAGGGAATCGAAGTGGAGGAACCTGTTTATGTAGCGGCGCCGCCGTCGCGTGACGAAGAAAAAGAAGAGGAATATATTCCCGGTATGTTTTGATCATTCCGGGTGACGAAGAGACGAGGGTTGAAAGATGTCTGTTATAGAAGAGATCATACAGGCCGCCGGAGCACAGGGTGCATCCGATGTGCATATTACGGCAGGCATACCGCCTAAGATGCGGATAAACGGCAGGCTGCATACCATGAATTTCCCGAAGATGACGGCGAAAGATACATTGGAAATGGTGCTTGAGATGATGACGGAAGCACAGCGCAGGCAGTATGAAGAACGCGGCGAATTCGAGATGTCTTATCCGCTGCAGGATTCTGGATACTGCCGTGTAAGCGTCTACAGGGAGAAATGCCGGACAGCGCTTTCATTCAGGCTGCTTGCGGTGCAGCCGCCGGTACCCGAGCAGCTGGGGATTCCGGAAGCTGTCATGGAGTTATACGACAGGACTGGCGGACTGATCCTTGTCACAGGCTGTGCGGGAAGCGGGAAAACAACGACTTTGGCCGCTTTGATCGATAAGATCAACAGCAGCAGGGATGTGCATATTATAACACTGGAGTCGCCGATAGAATATATACACGGGCATAAGATGGCGATCGTGAACCAGCGCGAGATCGGACGGGATACCGGCAGCTGCTTTGCAGCATTAAAGGCAGTCATGCGTGAAGATGCGGACGTGATACTGCTTGGCGAAATGGAGGATGCGGAAACGATAGAGGCGGCCATTACGGCGGCTGAAACGGGACATCTTGTATTGACATCCATGAACGCGCGCGGGGCGGCAGATATGCTGGAACGGATCACGGAGGCTTTCGCGCCGCAAAAGCAGCAGCAGATCCGCAGGCGCTTTGCCAATGTGCTGGAGGCGATCATCTTTCAGCAGTGGAAAACTTCCGCAGATGGAACGCAGCGGGTGCCTTCTTTTGAAGTACTGCATGCGGACGAGGAGAATCTGCGCCTGATCAGAGGGGAAAGGACAGAACATTAAATCGGAATACAGAAAACAGCGGGTTGTCGGGATTGGTCTTGACAGCCTTTTTCTTTTCGCTTATGATAAATACAACATTCTATTTTTCTATGAACTGCGGCATATCGCCGAAACATTCAGAACAGAGTATGAAAAAAGCAAATACCAAAGGAGGAAAAATTTTGTTCAGTGCAATCATATCGGGCGCTGTCCACGGATTGAAAAGCCATCTGATTCAGGTGGAAGTGGATGCGTCAAAGGGACTGCCCTGTTTCCAGATGGTGGGCCTGCTTGGCTCGGAAGTGAAAGAAGCAAGGGAACGGGTAAAAGTCGCCTTGAAAAATGCGGGCATAGCGCTGCCTGCCATGTGCATCAACGTAAACCTGTCGCCGGCGGATCTGCGTAAGGAAGGCGCGCTTTTCGACCTTCCGGTGGCAGTTGGCATTATGGAAGTATTGGGATATCTGCCGGAGAAAAGCACGGAAGATATTCTGATCATCGGGGAACTGGGACTAAACGGAGAAGTAAAGCCGGTGAAAGGCGTACTGCCTATTGTTATGGAGGCGGGCAGGGCAGGAATCGGATGCTGCATTCTGCCCAGGGATAACGCGGCGGAAGGCGCTGTCGTACAGAATATGGAGATCATCGGCGTTTCCACTTTACAGGAGACCATACGGTATCTGCAAATGGCAGGACCGGACAGGCATAAGTTTATCGCGCCGTGCCGGGTAGACGTGGATGCTTTGTTTGCAGGAAACGACCGCATGGCAGGGCAGGGGACGGAATCTGATTTTGCAGATGTGCATGGGCAGGAAAGTGTCAAACGCGCCGCGGAAATAGCCGCTGCGGGATTTCATCATCTGTTGATGATCGGGCCGCCCGGTTCCGGCAAGACGATGATCGCCAAAAGAATACCGACGATTCTGCCGCCATTATCCATAGAAGAAAGTATGGAAGTTTCTGCCATTTACAGCATTGCGGGCCGTTTGCCGAAGGGGGAGGCGCTGCTGCGGGAACGTCCCTTTGCGGCGCCGCATCATATCATTACAAGGCAGGCGCTTGCAGGAGGCGGCAGAGTGCCGTCGCCGGGCATGATCACGCTTGCGCACAGAGGCATTCTATTTATGGACGAGCTGCCCGAATGGAAGCGGGAGACGATAGACGTTCTGCGGCAGCCTCTGGAAGAGAAAAAAGTGCAGCTTGCCAGAAGCACCGGCAATTATGTTTATCCTGCGGATTTTATGTTAGTAGGAGCTATGAATCCCTGTCCGTGCGGCTATTATCCGGACGTGCACAAATGCAGGTGCACACCGCATGAAGTCAGCCGTTATCTGGAGCGGATATCGGGACCTGTCCTGGACCGGATCGATATCTGCGTAGAAGCGCCGGCGATCAAAGTTACGGCGCTGCGGGAGAAGACGCTGCCGGAGAGCAGCGTACAGATCAGGGAACGGGTCCTTTTGGCAAGGGAAATCCAAAAGAGGCGTTTTGCAGGAACAAGACTGCGTTTTAATGCGGATATGGGGGTAAAGGAGATCCGGGAATATTGCAAGATAACGGATCAAGAAGAACGGCTGTTGGAACAGGCTTTTACGGCGCTTGGCCTGACGGCAAGAAGTTATCACAGAATCTTAAAGGTGGCGCGTACGATAGCGGATCTTAATGCAGATACACAGATTACGGAGCGGCATTTGACAGAAGCGATCTGTTACAGAATGACAGACAGAAAATATTTAGGTCAGAAACAGGACATGATAGAATAGAATAAGGAGTAGGGGATGATGCAGGAGAAGGAAACGATACAAAACGGAGCCGTTATACAGGAGACGGCACGCAGCCGGGAGATACTGCAGATCGGAGAGGAGATGCTTCCTTTTGCGTACTGGCTTTACGGTATTCCGGGTCTGGGCAGCAGGACGATACGGCATCTGCTTATGCAGCATAAGACGCCGTATGAGATCTATCATATGCCGAAGGAGCGTTTGGAATGTTTGCTGCCGTTGTCGAATAAAACGGCGGCCCTCGCGAAACGGATCGCAGACAGCCGGGAAGAGACTGACTGCACAGCGGTCACAGAACGATTTGCGCGGTTGAAAGAAAAGGGAATCGGGTTTACCTGCCTTGGATATCAAACATATCCCGGGAGACTTGCGCAGATACCGGACCCGCCTTATGCCCTTTATTTTATAGGAAGACTTCCGGAACAAAAATGTCCGTCCGTGGCGATCATCGGTGCAAGAAACTGTTCCGCATACGGCCGGCAGATGGCGAAACGGTTTGGTGAAGAACTGGCGATGGCAGGCATTAGCGTGATCAGCGGCATGGCAAGGGGAATCGATGGGATCGGACAGTCGGCGGCGCTTGCGGCCGGCGGATATTCGCTTGGTGTGTTAGGCTGCGGAGCGGATATCTGTTATCCTGCAGAAAATAGAGCGTTGTACCGGATGCTTTGTGCACAGGGCGGCGTCTGTTCGGAATATCCTCCCGGCACGCGGCCGAAAAACAGTCTGTTCCCGCCGAGAAACCGTATCATCAGCGGTTTGTCCGACGCGGTTCTGGTTATTGAGGCGAAAGGAAAGAGCGGAACGCTCATCACGGTAGATATGGCTTTGGAACAGGGAAAGGAAGTTTATGCCCTGCCCGGCCGTGTGACGGAGGCTTTGAGCGAGGGCTGCAACGGACTGTTAAAGCAGGGAGCGGGCCTTGTGCTCTCTCCGCAGGATCTGATCCGGGAAATTTTGGGAGAAATATCGTTTATGCGGCCGGCGCCGGCGCTTTTATCGGCCAGACAGGCGGATCTGTTAGACTGCATGAGTACGTTTCCGGAGGCGGCCGATCAAATTAAAGAACGAATGTTATTGAAATGCGGCCGTACGATCTCCATACCCGATTTAATGGCCGAATTGATGCATTTGAGTATCATGGGGCATGTGAACCAGATCGGAAACGGCTATTTTATGAAAGCATAATTTTTTTCTTGCAACTCTTTTCAATATGTTATATAGTGGTTCATATTGACAGACAACGAATGTGTTTAAAGGATAGGGATTGCTATGGCAAAGTATTTGGTGATTGTGGAATCGCCTGCAAAGGTGAAAACAATTAAAAAATTTTTGGGAGCAAATTACGAGGTGGCGGCAAGTAACGGACATGTGCGCGACTTACCCAGAAGTCAGATGGGCATAGACGTTGAACATAATTTTGAGCCGAAATATATTACCATCAGAGGTAAGGGAGATATTCTTGCCAATTTGCGTAAGGAAGTAAAAAAAGCGGATAAGATCTATCTCGCGACTGACCCCGATCGTGAAGGAGAGGCAATCTCCTGGCATTTATTGCATGCGCTGAAGCTGGAAGGTAAGAAAGTATATCGGATCACCTTTAACGAAATTACCAAAAATGCGGTCAAAGAGTCATTGAAAAATGCCAGAGAGATCGATATGGATCTGGTTGATGCGCAGCAGGCAAGGCGCTGCCTCGACCGTATGGTAGGTTACAAAATATCGCCTCTTTTATGGGCGAAAGTCAAAAGAGGACTCAGTGCGGGCCGTGTGCAGTCGGTAGCGCTTCGGATCATCTGCGACAGAGAAGAGGAGATCAATGCGTTTATTCCGGAGGAATACTGGACATTAGACGCACTTTTTCAGATACCGGGAGAAAAGAAAACGCTGACTGCCAAATATTACGGCACGACGCAGAAAAAGCAGACCATCTCATCTTCCGGGGAACTTGAACAGATAAAGCAATCTTTAAAAGATGCAGATTATCAGGTGACGGATGTAAAACACGGAGAGAGGACGAAGAAACCGCCGCTTCCTTTTACAACGTCCACACTGCAGCAGGAAGCAAGCAAGCTGTTGAATTTTTCCACGCAGAAGACGATGCGTTTAGCACAGCAGCTGTACGAAGGAATCGATATCAAGGGTAACGGTACGGTCGGCGTCATCACCTATCTGCGTACGGACTCTACCAGGATTTCCGAAGAGGCGGAAAAGGCGGCCGGAGAATATATCCGTGCAAACTACGGTGAAGCGTATGCGGCAGGCGGCGCTCATGAAAAGAAAAATACGCAGAAGATACAGGATGCGCATGAAGCAATTCGTCCTACCGATATTTCCAGAACACCTGCACTCATCAAAGATTCTCTTTCCAGGGATCAGTTCAGACTGTATCAGCTGATCTGGAAACGTTTTACGGCAAGCTGTATGAAACCGGCGCTGTATGAAACGACTTCGGTGAAGATCGACGCGGCGGGACAGCGGTTTACGGTTGCGGCTTCCAAGGTGAAGTTTGATGGATTCCTCTGCGTATATCATGATGAGGATGAGAAAGAAGAAAGCAATACCCTTGTAAAGGGTATCGATCAAAATACGAAGCTTGTATTCCAGGATTTTGAGGAAAAGCAGCATTTTACGCAGCCTTCCCCGCACTATACGGAAGCGTCGCTTGTGCGTGCGCTCGAAGAACTGGGAATCGGGCGGCCCAGTACCTATGCGCCTACGATTACGACCATTCTTGCCAGGCGCTATATCGTAAAGGAAAATAAAAATCTTTATGTGACGGAACTGGGAGAGATCGTCAATCATATTATGAAAGAGGCTTTTCCTTCGATCGTAGACGTGAATTTTACCGCGACTATGGAGGCGCTTCTGGATGGGATCGCCGAAGGGAATGTCAAATGGAAAACAGTTATTTCCAATTTTTATCCGGATCTGGAAGACGCCGTGGACAAAGCGGAGAAAGAACTGGAAGAAGTAGAGATAGAGGATGAGGTGTCGGAAGAAGTCTGTGAACACTGCGGCAGGCAGATGGTCATTAAGTATGGTCCGCACGGCAGATTTTTAGCCTGTCCGGGATTCCCGGAGTGCCGCAATACCAAGCCGTATTTTGAAAAGATCGGTGTTTCATGTCCGCAGTGCGGTAAGGATATCGTCTTAAAGAAGACAAAGAAAGGCAGAAAATATTACGGATGTATCGACAATCCGCAGTGTGATTTCATGGTCTGGCAGAAGCCGGTGGATAAAAGATGTCCCAAATGCGGCTCCATTCTTCTGGAAAAAGGAAATAAGTTAGTATGCACGGACGAAAAATGCGGATATGTGGAGGAAGCCGTTAAAGAAACAAAGCCTGTGGAAGCATAGAGGATATGCAATTCCAGTATTTACATGGGAATTGCGCCGAAATTCAAACAATACACGTTGAAAATACAGAAAAAATATGATAGAATGTGCGTATGGTTATGAAGCAGGAAGCTTCTGAAAGGCGAAAAAATAAAATGAGCAGTATACAATTATTGGATAAGACCAGAAAGATCGGGAAACTTCTGCACAATAATAATTCGGGCAAATTTGTTTTCAACGATATCTGCGATGTTTTAAAAGAAATCCTGATATCCAACGTTCTGGTGATCAGCAAAAAGGGAAAGGTGCTCGGGATCGGTGATCTGAAAGAAGTAGAATCCCTGACGGAGCTTATCGTGGATCATGTCGGGGGATTTATTGATCCGATGCTGAACGAAAGATTTCTTTCCGTACTTTCTACGAAAGAGAACGTCAATCTGGAGACGCTCGGCTTTGAAAATATCAATACGAAGAAATTTCAGGCAGTCATTGCGCCGATCGAAATCTCCGGCGAAAGACTCGGTACGCTGTTTATTTATAAGTGCGAGGAACAATACGACATTGACGACATTATATTGTGCGAGTATGGGACAACGGTCGTCGGACTGGAGATGCTGCGCGCGGTAACGGAAGAAAATGCGGAAGAAAACCGGAAAGTCGCAGTTGTTAAATCAGCAATTAATACGCTTTCTTTCTCGGAAATGGAAGCGATCACCCATATTTTTGATGAACTGGGAGGCATGGAAGGCATTCTGGTTGCCAGCAAGATAGCGGATAAAGTCGGGATTACCCGTTCTGTTATCGTAAATGCCCTGCGGAAGTTTGAAAGTGCAGGTGTTATTGAATCCCGTTCGTCAGGGATGAAAGGGACCTATATTAAAGTACTGAACGATGTCGTCTTTGACGAAGTCGAAAAACTGAAAGAACAGGGAAGATATTGATCTGTCCGTAATTACGATACGAAAAAAGAATAGTGAAAAGACCAAAGGATTGGGTGAAGATAAAAGGATTTATGACACAAATACAGTCGTTATGAATCCTTTTTTGTCCGCTTTTTGTCAATTTTCATGCTGTTTTGTATAAGTTGGTTTCATTTTTTTTCCCTTTTGTCTTGTAATTTTAGGAGAATGACTTTATAATAGTGTATGGATTTTTAATATGATGGATGAGGTGTGATTATGAGTTCATTAATCAATACGAATGCTTTTGATTACATAAACGTGTTGGATAAAGCTGCGGACGCTTCATGGCTTCGTAACGAAGCGATCGGCAACAATCTGGCCAACGTGGATACGCCGGGGTATAAGAGGCAGGATGTGGATTTTGAGTCACAGCTTGCACGGGCGCTCAGGCATTCCAAATATACGTCTATGGATGAGAAAGTATCGAATTTGAAAACAAACCGCTTAAAACCGCTTTGTTATACGGATTATGCAGGTTTCTCGTACCGTCTTGATGGCAATAACGTGGATGTGGATATGGAAGGGGTATATCTTGCAAAGAACCAGGTTACTTATCAGGGTCTTGAAATGAGCATTTTACAGGAATTTAAGAATTTGCAGGCAGTTATGAAATAGTGTGTAAATTTTTTAAAAGTGAGCTTTGTTCACTTTACAAGTATTGTGTTCCCGGCAGCAGATATTGCGGGCTGAGAGAAGAGCATGGTTATTAAAATGAAATGAGGGAATAGGGAGGGAGTATAGAAAATGGGGATTTTTTCGTCATTTGACATCAATGGTTCTGGTATGTCCGCTGAACGTTTCCGCATGGACATTATTTCGGAGAATGTAGCCAACCAGAATACGACCCGTACCGAGGATGGTACGCCGTATCGCAGGAAAGTAGTAGTATTTGAAGAGAAGAATTCACAGACACCTTTTCGCCACGTACTGAATGAAGCATGGGACCGCTATTCAGGAAACGGTGTTAAGGTTACGGGTGTTTACGAAGACGAGTGGACGGAAATGAAGATGGTATATGATCCTTCTCATCCGGATGCGGACGAAAACGGATATGTAACTTATCCGAATGTGAGCACGATAACGGAGATGACCAACCTGATCGATGCGAGCCGCGCTTATGAAGCCAACTCGACGGCGTTTACGGCGAGTAAGAATATCGCGGTCAAAGGACTGGATATTCTGAACAGTTAACGGCCGGATGCTTTGAATGATTTTATGGATCATAATAATAATGTAGAAACAGTGAATTAATGAGAAATTTGCGTAATAGATTATGTATGTAATGTATGTATATAAGTAAAAGGGAGATACCGGAGGAAGAATGTCATGGCTTTAGATATTACAGCATTATATAATGTATCATCCGGCGCGGTGAAGGAAGTTGCAAAGAATGCGCCGACTACGAAAATAGATACATATACGGATAAAAGTTTCAATAGTCTTTTAGGTACTGCGATCGATAATATCAATACGACCAACAGTTATCTTTCCGATGCAGAGAATGAAGAAATTAAGTGGGCGCTCGGCGAGACCGAGAATACCCATGACTTGTCGATTGCCTTACAGAAAGCATCCACTGCATTGCAGTATACTGTTGCCATAAGAGATAAGCTGTTAGACGCTTATAAAGAAATTATGCAGATGCAGATTTAGCGCCAAATAGCGAAATACTTGAGGAGAAATAGTTGCTGTGGATAAATTGTTAGAGAAATTAAAGGAGTTAGGCAATCGAATATTAGAGTGGTGGAACCGCTTTACGACGAAGCAGAAGACCTTAATTGTCATGGTTATTGCAGCAGTTATACTGGCAATAGCGATTCTTGTTACCGCGTTGAACCGTCCCCAGTATGTGCTTCTGAAAAATTGCGAAGACACGACGCAGGCGGCGGATGTAAGGGATCTGCTCGAAGAAGAAGAATTGACTTATACTGTTTCCGATGACGGACTGGAATTTCGGATCTTAAAATCCCAGCAGTCGGACGCAATTCTGCTGCTTGGTTCCAACAGTATCAGAACGGCCGGTTACAGCATCGAAAATGTAACAAACGGCGGTTTTGCAACGACGGAGTCGGATAAACAAAGGGCTTACGTTCTGTATCTGGAAAAATATATTGAAGACAATGTACTGGAGCCGATCGAAGCGGTCAAAAGCGCTACAGTTACTTTGAATATTCCGGAGAATACAGGTACGCTGATAGATACGGATAAGGAATCCCACTGTACCGTTGTGCTGACATTAAAGGAGGAGATCACGCCGGAGAACGCTGCTGCGATTGCGCGTGCAATTGCAACGGGACTTGGCAATGCGACGACCAACAATATCTCTATCCTGGATTCAAAAGGCACGATGCTTTTCTCGGGAGACGATAATTATACCGCGTCGGGTACTGCCAATGCGCAGCTGTCGGTTAAAGCAGAAGCTGAAAGGATTGTGACCAGTGAAGTAAAACAGGTGCTGCTCGGTACGAATGAATTTGACACGATCGAAGTGGCAACCAATCTGGTTTTGGATTTTTCCAAAAGTTCTTCGACGCAGCATGATTTCTCCGCGCCGGAAGGCAGAGAAGAAGGCATGCTAAGCCGTGAGGATACTTATAATGAGATCAATGAAAGCGGTATCGGCGGAGTGCCGGGAACGGATTCCAATGGAGATGACGGCACTACATATGTTCTGGAAGATGATACCAATTCGCGTTCGGAGAGATCGGAAACATCCCGCGAATACTTACCGAATGAGAAGATAACGACGATAGAGACTTCACCGGGAATGATCGATTACGGACGTTCCTCGCTTTCTGTGGCAATGATCCGTTATAATGTGATCAGAGAGGAAGATATTGACAGACAGGGTCTTTTAGATACCGTTACATGGGAAGAATATAAACTGAATAATCAGGAACGCACGAAACTGGAAGTGGATGAAGACCTGATCGATGTCGTAGCCAAAGCGACCGGTATCAGTGCGGATAATATAGCAATCGTTGCTTACAGCGAGAATGTATTTATGGATGATGAAGGTTTGGGTGTCAGTGCGACCGATATCATGCAGATCGTTTTGATCATCGTCATTCTCGGACTGCTCGCGTTTGTTGTTCTTAGAAGCATGCGCGGCGATAAACACGAAGAGACGGAAGAAGAGCTTTCCGTTGAGAATTTGCTGCAGTCCACACCGGAGACACAGCTTGAAGATATTTCGGTGGAAGATGATTCCGAGACAAGAAAACTGATCAGCAAATTTGTAGAAGAGAATCCGGAGGCTGCGGCGAATCTGCTGCGCAACTGGTTGAATGAGGACTGGGGGTAAAAGCAATGGCGAAAGGTTCTGAAGAGAGAATTACCGGTCTGCAGAAAGCGGCTATTTTGCTGATTGCTCTCGGACCGGAAAAGTCGTCTCATATTTTTAAACATTTAAAAGAAGAAGAAATCGAAGAACTGACTTTGGAAATTGCGAATACAAGAACGATCACACCGCAGGTCAAAGATGCAGTACTCGATGAATTTTATCAGGTCTGCCTTGCTCAGCAGTATATTGCGGAGGGCGGTATCAACTACGCGAAAGAAGTTTTGGAGAAATCCTTCGGTGCGGACAGGGCAAGAGATGTGATTGGTAAGCTGACCGCATCCTTACAGGTAAAACCGTTTGAATTTGTCAGAAAGACGGATCCGTCCCAGTTACTTAACTTTATTCAGGATGAACATCCGCAGACAATTGCCCTGATCCTGTCCTATTTATCGGCAGCACAGTCGGCGCTTATTATTTCGGCGCTTCCGCCGGACAGACAGGCAGACGTTGCAAAACGTATCGCAGTAATGGACAGAACAAGTCCGGATATTATTAAAGAGGTGGAAAAGGTTTTGGAATCAAAACTTGCATCTTTAGTCAATCAGGATTACACCATTATCGGTGGTGTCGATGCGGTCGTAGAAATTTTGAATACGGTAGACCGCGGTACAGAAAAACATATTATGGAAACATTGGAAATTGAAGAACCTGAACTTGCTGACGAGATCAGAAAGAAGATGTTCGTATTCGAAGATATTCTGCTGCTTGATGACAGAGCGATTCAGCGTGTCCTTCGTGATGTGGATAACAGCGATCTGGCGATCGCGCTGAAAGGTTCCAACGAAGAAGTGCAGAATGCTATATTCAACAACCTTTCCAAACGTCTTGCCGTTATGATCAAGGAAGATATGGAATTTATGGGTCCTGTACGTATGAAAGACGTAGAAGAAGCACAGCAGAAGATCGTAAATATTATCAGGAAACTGGAAGATTCTGCAGAAATTGTTATCTCCAGAGGTGGAGGTGACGAGATTGTTGTCTAATAATTTGTACAAATCAAGATATGTTGTTGTCGAGAGGGAAGATAAATGCCTGATCGACAGCAATTCCCGTCTGGCGGGCAGGATTGAAGCAATAGAAGCCGATAGAAGAAGGCGTGCAGCGATTGCTGCCGGAGAAGATGTATTTGAAGAAGGCTTCGTCGGCGGATTAGGCGGCGAAAGGATCGATGCACAGTCATACGAAGGCGATGCGGCAGGAGGCGGCGTTCTGAAATCTCTGGATCATCAGGAAGCACAGGAACCGGAAGGTCCTACGCCGGAAGAACTGCGTGCACAGGCCGAAGAAGAACTGGAGCAGGCCAGAGCCGAAGTGGAACAGATCAGACAGATCGCCAGAGAAGAGCTGGAGAGAGAGCGGCAGGAAACGCTGGATACAGCCAGAAGAACCGGATATGACGAAGGATATCGGATGGCACAGGCGGAAGCCGACCAGATGAAAGAAGAACTCGAAAGAGAACGTGTCAGACTGGAAGAAGAATACAGTGCATTGATAGATGAACTGGAACCGCAGTTTATTGATACGATCACAGCGGTTTATAATCATATTTTTCAGGTAGAATTAGAAAGCGAAAGAAATATCCTGGTGCATCTGATAGAAACTACTTTGCGAAAGGTAGAGAGTAGCAGGACTTTTATTGTGCATGTTTCCAAGGATGACTATCCCTATGTGAACATGCAGAAAAAAGATCTTTCGGAAGGCGCTGTCGGAGGACGCGGTGTGCTTGAAGTTGTAGAGGACATTACGTTACATAAAAACGAATGTATGATCGAAACGGATGGCGGCGTTTTTGACTGCGGTCTGGGTACGCAGTTGGATGAATTGACAAAACGGCTGAAATTGCTGTCTTTTAGTAAAAACGAAAATGAATTCCGGTAAGTTTGCATACATCGGCAATATTTCTGCGGGGAAGGATTTACGCTTTGATGGTTGACTTTACAAAATACGGTAAAATTACAGACGATAATTTTTTCAAGAGTTTGGGACGTGTGGAAAATGTAGTAGGTCTTACGATCGAGTCTGCAGGTCCGGAAGCCAAACTCGGAGATCTGTGCATGATATTTCCTGCGGATAAGAGCCTGCCGCCGATCATGTCGGAGGTAGTCGGCTTTAAAGGGAAGAAAACACTGTTAATGCCTTATGAAAATACGGAAGGCATTGGTATCGGATGCACGGTGGAGAATACAGGAACACCGTTGTCGGTACAGGTAAGCGGCCTGCTTCTCGGGCAGGTGCTCGATGGACTCGGCAGATGTAGCGTTGCGGATATTACGGGACAGTCGGTAAGCTATCCTATGGAAGCTTCTCCGCCGGACGCCATGTCAAGAAAGATCATTGATGAGGTACTGCCGCTTGGCGTGAAAGCGGTGGATGGCCTGATGACTGTCGGTAAAGGACAAAGAATCGGGATCTTTGCCGGTTCCGGTGTCGGCAAGTCGACGCTTATGGGTATGTTTGCTCGTAATACGAAAGCGGATATCAACGTAATCGCCCTGATCGGAGAGCGGGGCAGGGAAGTAAAAGAATTTATTGAAAGAGATTTAGGGCCGGAAGGCATGAGCCGTTCCGTCGTTGTTGTGGCAACGTCCGATAAAGCGGCTCTTGAAAGAAAGAAAGCGGCGCAGACAGCTACCGCGATCGCGGAATATTTCAGGGATCAGGGCAAAGATGTGCTGTTGATGATGGATTCTCTGACCCGTTTTTCCATGGCACAAAGAGAAATCGGCCTGGCGAGCGGGGAACCGCCGGTATCAAGGGGATATCCGCCGAGCGTATATTCCGAGATGCCCAAACTTTTAGAGCGTGCGGGCCGTTCCGATAAAGGTTCCATTACCGGACTTTATACGGTGCTTGTGGATGGAGATGATTTTAACGAACCGATCACCGATACGGCAAGAAGTATTCTGGACGGTCATATTATGCTGAACCGTAAACTTGCGCACAAGAACCATTATCCGGCTATTGATGTGCTGCAGAGTATTTCCCGTTGTATGAGCCAGATTGTGCCGGGTGACCATAAACTGGCCGCCGGTAAACTGAAGAATGTGCTGGCAACTTATAATGAAGCCGAAGATTTGATCAATATCGGCGCATATAAGAGCGGCAGCAATAAAAATATTGATTATGCAATTGAGAAGATAGATGCCGTTAATGAATACCTGATGCAAGAAGTGGACAGCAGATTTGAATATGAGCAGGAACTCGAACTGTTGAAAGAGTTGTTTGCCGAATAAACAAAGCGTGCGGAAAGGCTGAATCAGCATGGCGAAGTTTATATACAGAATGCAGAGCATTTTGAATATCAAGAACCAGATGGAAAATCAGGCGAAGATGGAGTTTGGCCGCGCACAGCGTAAACTGCTTGAAGAAGAGGAACGCTTACAGAAGCTTTTCGACAGAAAAGAGTCTTATCTGGAAGAAGGCAGAAAACTGCGGCTTCATGCGCTTAAAGTGCAGAGTCTTCGTGATAATGAATATGCGGTAGCCCGTATGGAGGAGTATATCGAAGCACAGAAAGAAGCAATCAGGCGTGCCGAGCAGAAAGTTGAAGAAGCGAGGCAGAAGCTGCAGGAAGTCATGCAGGAGCGGAAAATGCAGGAAAAACTGCGTGAAAAAGCATTTGAGCAGTTTGTGGCGGAGGAAAATTCCAAAGAGAGCAAAGAAGTAGATGAACTGACAAGCTATACTTATGGACAGAAACTCGCAGACTGAGAAGGAGGCATGGTTATAAACATGGCAGAAGAGTTTATGGATGCTGTAGATACCAAAGCAGAGAAAAAAAGGCTCAAAGATGAGCGTAAGAAAATAAAGAACGAGCAGAAAGCGCAGAAAAAGGAAGCGAAGCAGCGCGCCAAGGAGATTTCAGCACAGGAAGCAGAGTTAGAAGATGAGGGCGGCGGTATATCCGCCTTTTTCGTAACACTGGTTATTATTGTTATCTGGATCGCGATCCTCTGTCTGCTCGTGAAGCTGGATGTGGGCGGTTTCGGTTCTAACGTACTGGCGCCCGTATTAAAAGACGTACCGGTAGTGAATAAGATCCTTCCGGCAGAATCAGTTGTAACAACGGATGATGAAGAATCTTACGGCGGTTATACGAGCCTGCGTGATGCGGTCGATTATATCAAACAGCTTGAACTGGAATTGGAACAGGCACAGTCTGCGAGCAATACCGATTCGGCGGAACTTGAGGAACTGCGTGCCGAGGTGGAAAGGCTTACGACATTTGAGAATGCGCAGGTGGAATTTGACCGGATCAAGACGCAGTTTTACGAGGAAGTTGTCTATGCCGAGAATGGACCGGGAGCAGAAGAATATCAGAAATATTATGAGCAGATAGATCCGACTACCGCAGAGTATTTGTACAGACAGGTAGTGGAACAGCTGCAGGTAGATGCGCAGCTTACCGCATATGCACAGTCATATGCAGATATGGAACCTGCGGCGGCGGCCAAGATCTTTGAGCAGATGACGAATGATCTGGATCTGGTAGCCAAGATCCTGAATCAGATGAATACGGTCAGCAGGGGAAATATACTGGCAGCCATGGATCCGGAGATCGCGGCCAGAGTGACAAAGATCATGGATCCGAATTAGTAAATCCGGTCGTTCACTCTCTTACATATACCTTAAAAGATGCATATATTAAGGTGAACGGAGAGTTTGACGATATATATTACAGTACCATGAAAACTAAAGGAAGGAGGAAGAAAAATGGCAGGTATACCTGTTAACAACAATCTGAATGCGTTGGCAAATGTTGTGAGCCGTGCGGCGAATGTGTCGGGAGCTTCTTATGCCAGACAGGATGATGCGGCAAAAGACAGTTTTGATATGTTCATGAACCGTGCGAATTCCCAGACAGATACGCATGCGGAAACACAGACGGCAGGTGCGGCGAAGGGCAGTGCAGGCACGCAAAGCGGTACGCAGTCCAAAAAAGAGCTGACGACAACGGCCAAAACAATGTCGACAGGCGTAGCGGCATCAGACAACACAGCCAAAACTACGGCGAAAAGCGAAGCAGCGGATGCAAAACAGCCCGTAGAAAACAAAGCGGAATCTAACGTGGAGAACACGGAGCATGCGGCAGACAAAGACATTTCCGCCGATGTACAGGAAGAAGTGTCCGAGGCAGCAAAGGAACTGGTAGAGGATGTTGCAGAAGAACTCGGCGTGACACCCGAAGAAGTGGAAGAAGCATTGGCAGTTCTTGGATTAACCGCTGTGCAGTTATTTGATCCTGAAAACATGAAAGCTCTTTTCATGCAGTTATCCGGCAATACGGATACGCTTTCGATCATAACGGATGCGGGACTTTACGGACAGCTTCAGAATCTGCTGACGATTGCATCGCAGAGCCTGGAAGAACTGCAGACACAGCTTGGACTTTCTGAAGAAGAGATGAATGCGCTTCTTGCGGATATGGCCATCGTGCAGGAACCGAACGCTGATGCTGATGTTTTGGATGGACTTCCGGCAGATTCCGGTGTATCGGCAGATGGCGATGACGTAAATCTGGAGGGCATGAAGGACTATGCCGTGACGGTACAAAAGGATGGCGAAACGGTAGAGGTAAAAGTGACCGTGAATGATGCGGATGGCAGCCAGAGCGTGAAGGAAGCAGTAACTGCGGCTCCGGAAACGCAGAGCGGACAGGAATCCAAATCAGGACACAGAAATGCTTCGGAAGAAGGCGGCGCATCGGGTAATCAAACGATGATGCAGATGCCTGTTTCACAGCCGCAGGTGCAGGAAGCAGCAGAACCGTTACCGGTTATGGAGCGTTTCGTAAGTACGGAAGATATCATGAACCAGATCATGGAATACATGAAGATCAACGTAAAAAGCGGACTGCAGGAACTTGAGATGCAGCTTCATCCCGCAAGCCTCGGTAATGTCAATGTTCAGATCGCGTCTAAGGATGGCGTTATAACGGCACATTTTACGGCGCAGAATGAAGTCGTAAAAAATGCGATCGAGACACAGCTTGTTCAGTTAAAGACCCAGTTCGAAGAACAGGGGATCAAGGTGAGCGAAGTGGAAGTTACCGTAGCAGATTACCGGTTTCAACAGAGTTTTTCGGGGAATGAAGAACATCCCGGTGAAAATCAGGAAGGCGGTAAGAAAGGACGCAGAAAGATCAATTTGAATGAACTTGATCTGGAAGAAATGCCGGAAGATATGGACGATTCCGAAAGAATCGCCGCAGAAATGATGGCAAGTAACGGCAACACGGTAGATTATATGGCATAATCTATTATAGAAGAAACAGAACAAAAATGTAAAAAAGAAAGGAGAACTTATATGATAGCATCAATAGAAAATGGCCAGATTGTAGAAAACACTTCGGCAGAATCTATAGCGCATGCAAGCGCGAAGAAAAGCAATTCTACGGTAGATAAAGACCAGTTTTTACAGCTTCTGGTAGCACAGATGAAATATCAGGATCCGCTTGAACCTACATCCAATACGGAATATATTTCACAGTATGCGACATTCTCGGAACTGGAGCAGATGCAGAACATGAGTGCATCTTTGGAACTGGCGAGGGCATCCAGCCTCGTAGGACAGACGGTTGTTATGAAAGTCGTGGATGCAGCCGGAAAAGAAACGATTACACAGGGGAATGTCGATTATGTCGTTTATGAAAACAATAAGGCATTTCTTTCCATTAACGGTGAACTTTACTCTATGGATGATCTGGATACGGTAGCAGATCCGAATTATCTGAAGGCTTATGCATTGGCAGCTGAATTCCTGAATGAATATAATAAACTTCCGGTTCTTCCGCTTTTGACAATAGAGAATAAAGAAGCGGTTGAGAAGCTGAACGAGACCTATAAGAATATGACCGATTATCAGAAGAAATTTATTTCGGATGATTATGTCAAAGGTCTTGAGAAATATGTCGAGAAAATGGAAGAACTCAAGAAACTTGAGGAAAATAAGAAGCCGGATGGAACAGAAGGCGAAGGCGATGGTGATGATTCTTCGGACGGCAAAGATGATGCGACGGACGGGACAGATAAGACGCAGGGAAAAGCATAAGGATGCGCACGAATCTCAAGGAGGAGAATGATTATGAAGATCCAAAATAATCAGTTCCTTTCCATAGAGCAGCTGCAAGACAGATATCTGACCGGAAACGGCAGACAGGTACAGAATAGTACTTTACAGGATGGACTCAGTTTTCAGGATATTTTAACAAAGAAAACAGAGAAGCCGGAATCCGAAGAAGTGAAATTCTCCAAGCATGCCGCAGGCAGACTGGCAGACAGAAATATCGAACTGACAAAGGATCAGGTAGAACGCCTGAATCTGGGAGCAGCGAAAGCCGGTGCGAAAGGAATTCATGAGTCATTGGTTATCGTCGATTCGTTTGCGTTTATCGTAAACGTACCGAATAATACGGTCATCACGGCGATGAGCCAGGCGGAAACAAATGATAGTGTATTTACAAATATTGATGGAGCCGTTATTATTTAGCCGGACCTTTCAGGAGGCTTACGTTCCGGAATGACAGAAGGAACAGGCGGTTCATTACAGCATTAAGGAGGTCATTCATTATGATGAGATCACTTTTCTCTGGTGTGGCAGGTCTAAAAGTACACCAGACAAGAATGGACGTTATTGGTAACAATATCGCAAACGTTAATACGACGTCTTATAAATCACAGTCCATGGTATTCAGCGATCTGCTGTATCAGACGACACAGGCCGCTTCCGGCGCCAATGCAGAGACCGGACGGGGCGGTATCAACGCCAGACAGATCGGTCTTGGCGCAAAGGGCGGTGCGATATCCACTGCGATTACACAACAGGGTTCGGCACAGTCTACAAACAATCCGTGGGACGTTATGATCACCGGAGAGTCTTTCTTCGTAGTCAGCAACGGTTCACAGAACTTTTTCACAAGAGACGGTTCCTTTAAGGTAGACGGCGCCGGTAATCTTGTAATGGCTTCCACCGGTTATACAGTCATGGGCTGGCCGGTAGATGAAGAAACGGGTGAATGTCTGCCGGATACGGTAGCCGCATTGCGGATCATGAGCGAAGAGAACATGACCTATCCGCCGGAATCTACGACGAAAGCACATATGTCAGGTATTGTGGATAAATTTGATACCGCAACCAAGAGCCCGGGCGGAAGGGTTATAACGTTAAGTTTCTTTGACAACCTTGGTTACTCTTATACGGCTAAATTCAGTATTCACAGTCTGGATGATCCCGGACAGTATTATGTACAGCTTGATGATATCCTCAATGAGGCAGGAGATTCTCTTGTTAAGGATTTCAATATCAGCAGTATCAGCGAGGTGGCGACATTCGGACAGCAGAATACTATTGATACGGAAGCGATGTATCAGCTTCTGGATACGGCGACTTATACGGTAGATGCGAACGGAAATCAGATCTATTCCATGAAATATTTCCCGTCAAATATGCTGAACGGTTATTCGACGAATCAGATTATCAGCGCATCAGGATCTTCCAAAAATCCGCCGAAGATCGATCTTGCAAACGGTGCAGCCGTTAAGAAAGGCGATCTGGTAAAAGTAACGGGTAGTGTGGATCTGTCAAAGAGCGAACTGACTGCTCCGGACTTTAACCTGATCTATGAAGACGGAAAATATTATGCAAGAGTTATGAAAGATGACGGAAACGGCAATATGATTCCCGATCCGGATAATAAGAAGGGTGAAGAACTGCCGACAACAGGATCGAATGCAGACGGCTCATTTACGGATGCAGAATTAAAGAAATGGTCCGATGCGCTGGCATCTTTTGGCAAGAATTCCAAAATTACAGGTATCAAGGTGGATCCGTCTACTGCAGCAGTTTCCATGGAGTATGAACTGGAATTTGAAGCGCTTCAGGATGCTACCTATGATGCAGACGGCAAATACTTTGTCGGTGATCAGATCGATGATCCGTTAGCCGCATACGGTCTTGCAAATACAGAGAATACGACTTATACGATTGACTTTGTATCGCCGAGCGGTCAGGCACAGATCAAGAAATCATTTACTTATACCGGTAATCTGCTTGTATATGACACGGAAAAGGGAACTTTCTCTTATATTGGATCTCCCGATACGGATGAAGCGACACTGACATTCAATGCCAGCGCGACATCCAGAAACGGCACCAATATTCCGCTGACGCATTTTTCAAATATTGACATTGATTTCTCAGGCAGCAGCAATGTCAATAACGGCGGCAGTTCCACAGCAGCGCTGTTGAAGGGTGAAAAAGAGAACCCGGCGCTGGGAACCGGTAGAAAAGTCGGTGAGATGTCAGGCGTGGAAATTGCGCAGGACGGTAAGATCAGAGCGTACTATGACAATAATCAGTCCAGATTATTAGGACAGATTGCCGTAGCGAACTTTGCCAATGCTTCCGGTTTGGCCAAACAGGGTGATAACCTTTATTCAGCAACGGCAAACTCCGGTGAATTTAACGGTATCGGTGATGATATTACGGCAAATGGCGGTTATATGACGAGCGGTGTCCTGGAAATGAGTAATGTGGATCTTTCTCAGGAATTTACGGAAATGATCACGACACAGCGTGGATTCCAGGCAAACAGCCGTATTATTACAGTTTCTGATACGATGTTGGAAGAACTTGTCAATCTGAAGCGATAGTCTTAAGGATAATTCTCAAAGAAAGAGGAACTTTTGGGTTCCTCTTTCTAAATTTTTGTGATAGAATAGGAAGAAGGGCGTGATAGCAAGTGATAGAAGTAACAAAGATCAACGGTGTGAAAGTTCTGATCAATCCTGATCTGTTGGAACTTGTAGAAGAAACTCCTGATACAGTCCTTTCTTTTACAACCGGTCGGAAAATAATTGTAAAAGAAAGTAGACAAGATGTGAAAAATTTAGTAAAATCGTATAGAAAGGATATTTTTGCAGATTAGTGTAAATTTTGTGTAAATAGGTGATACGATTATGGATTTAGGTTCAGTTTTAGGCTTGATATTATGTTTTGTATTAGTTATTTTCGGTATTATATTTGATAAAGACCAGGGAATCGTTGTCAGCAATATTCAGAGTTTCCTTGATTTTCCATCGGCTCTGATCACTTTCGGCGGTTCTTTCATGTGTATTCTGGCAAGTAATACTGTGAACAGCTTCGTAGCAGGTTTAAAGAGTATAGGACTTGTTTTCAAAATGTCGGCAGACAATGTACCTGAGATCATTCAGAAGATCATCGATCTGTCAAATGTTGCACGTAAGGAAGGTCTGCTTTCATTGGAAGAAGCAGCGGGAGATATTGCGGATCCTTTTCTGCAAAAGGGTATTCTGCTTGTTGTCGATGGTACGGATCCGGAACTTGTCCGTGCGATCATGGAGACGGAGCTTGTAAGTGTGGAAGGACGGCATAAGGATAAGATCGGATTCTGGGAAGACCTCGGTGCGATGGGTCCTGCATGGGGTATGATCGGTACGCTGATCGGTCTGATCAACATGTTGAAAGCTTTGGATGATCCTTCGGCTATCGGTCCTGCTATGGCGGTCGCCCTGATCACTACGTTGTACGGTTCCCTTCTTGCGAACTGGATCTGTGCGCCTGTAGCAAGCAAATTGAAAAAGAAAAATGCTGATGAAATGCTGGTAAAGGAAATTGAGATAGAAGGGCTTTTGTCCATACAGGCAGGTGAAAACCCGCGTGTTATTGAAGAAAAACTGAAATCCTTCCTCGCTCCTGCGGATAGAGGAAGCTCCGGAGAAGAAGGCGGAGGTGAAGTAGATGGCTAAACGGAAAGAAGACGAAGTAAAACCGGGCGCGCCCGCGTGGCAGTCGACATTTGCCGATTTGATGAATTTGCTGCTCTGCTTCTTCGTTTTGCTGTTTTCCATGTCAACGGTTGATGCGCAGAAATTTGAAATGATCGCGGCATCCTTTAACCAGACGTTCAGTATTTTTACGGCCGGCGCTACCGCGATTGGCGATGGTGTTCTGGTCAGTAATGGCGTCAGTCAGCTGAACGAGTTAGATAAATTTATCAACAGCACCGGTAAAATGGATGACGGGGATGTTGTTTCGGAAGATGTGGCCGAGGCGGTCGAGGAACTCAAGGAAGCGATCGAAGAGCTGGAACAGGCTCAGATGGAAGAATCCGAGCAAATGGCCGAGGCAATACAGGAAGCCATTGATGAAAGAGATCTCGGAAAAGAAATTGACGTGGAGTTTACTTCACAATATGTACAGCTTACCTTAAAAGGTTCCCTTTTGTTTGATTCGGGAAGTACGGAGTTGAAGGCGGATGTGCTTCCGGTATTGGATCAGGTAGGTGTTATTTTACAGCGGTATCCCGGAAGCATCATTGAGATTGAAGGGCATACGGATAATGTGCCGATGTCGGGAGCCAAGTATTCGAACAATGACGAATTGAGTTCGGGACGTGCATTGTCGGTGTTTAATTATCTGCTGTCAATAACGAATCTGGATCCGGCGCTCGTAAAACATTCCGGCCGCGGTGAATATGTACCGGTGGCGGATAATTCGACTCCGGAAGGAAGAACGATGAACAGACGAGTTGAGATAAAAATATATAATTCATTAAGTTCTTATTAACAGGATATGATTATATTTATAAAATAATATTTATAAAGCAAGACAACAAGGGGGAGGAAGCATTACCATGAAAAAGAATCTGATATCCATTATCATACTGGCATTACTGGTTGTGAATATTGTCTTAACAGCCATTATGATGTTCAGTGTAACCGGCGCGGCAAACAAAACGGCAGCACTGGTTGACAATATCGCAACGGCGCTTAATCTGGAGCTGACGGCACAGACGGGCGAAGGAGCGGATGCGGTCAATGTTCCCATGGAGGAGACAGAAGTATATACGATACCGGAGTCCATGACGATCTCGTTGAAACCGGATGAGGACGGAACGCCTCACTTTTGTATGATCTCATCGGTCGGCTTTTCAATCAATATTAAGGATAAAGCATATAAGACATACGGTTCGGATCTGACCGCTCAGGTAACATTGATACAGGATGCTATTAACAGTGTTTTTGCTCAGTATACAATGGAAGAAGCAAGAGCCAATGAGGCTGAGATCAAGAAGCAGATCTTAAAGGAAGTACAGGAGCTGTTTGATTCGGAATTTATTTTCAATGTCGCATTTAGTGGAACGATGTACCAGTAGCCTTATACGCAGATTTGTTATATAATACCACGGGGAGGTGAGTTTTCGTGGGCGAGGTACTCTCACAAAGCGAAATTGATAATTTGCTTGCCGCTTTAAGCAGCGGTGAAATGGACACGGAACAGCTTCAGGATTCCAGTGAGAAGCAGGTAAAGAACTACGACTTCAAGAGACCTACGAAATTCTCAAAAGAGCATCTTCGTACTCTGGAGATTATTTTTGAACATTATGGAAGGCTGCTGTCAACATCCCTTCCGGTTTATCTTAGAAAGAACGTACAGGTTGAGGTGACAAGTTCAGAGACGGTAATTTTCTCGGAGTTCAGCAACGCACTCTCGAATCCGCTGATTCTTGGAATTGTTAATTTCCAGCCGCTTGGCGGAATGATTCTGGTGGAACTTGCATCCAATCTCGGCTTTGCTATGATAGACAGAATGCTTGGCGGACAGGGTGAGCCGCTTGAGAAGAACAGAGAGTTTTCAGAGATAGAGATGACCATTATTGAGAAAATGTTGGTAGTCTGTATGCAGCTTATGCGGGAACCCTGGAAAAATGTAGTGGATATTAATCCGGTTTTGGAAAGAATTGAGACGAATTCTCAGTTTGCACAAATCATCGCACCGAATGATATGATAGCAATTGTTACTTTGGATATTAAAATCGGTGATGCAGAAGGTTTAATGAATGTCTGTCTGCCATTCTTTACGTTAGAGAGCGTAATGGATAAGTTGAATACCAAGTACTGGTATGCCAACATGCAGGAACAGGATGAAGAAGAATATGACGAATATATCGAGGCATTGCTGCGCAGAGTGGATGTTCCCGTCAAGGCGGTGCTTGGAAAAAGCAGAATATCAGTTACTGATTTTGTCAATCTGCAGTGCGGCGATATCATACGATTAGATACCAATGTAGAACAGGATTTAAATGTCTATGTTGGAAATATAAAAAAATTTACCGCATTACCCGGCTCCAATAAGGATCGGTATGCTGTTAGAGTAACGTCGGTATTTAGAGAGGGGGAAGAATAGAAGCATGGATGGAGGAATGTTATCACAGGACGAAATAAATGCCCTGCTTAACGGCGGGGGCGGCTCTGACGGCGGTGACAGTGATACCGCACCGGCCGATACGGCATCTGATATAGACGAGAGTCTTGTAAGCGATATCGAAAGAGATGCGATCGGAGAAGTTGCCAATATCAGTATGGGATCTTCGGCAACAACATTATTTTCTCTTGTAAACCGGAAAGTAAATATTACAACACCGGTTGTTACGTTGGCCAAATGGGAAAACGTGCTGACAGAATATGAAAGACCATGCGTATTTATTCAGATTAAGTATACGGTTGGTCTGGATGGATCGAACATCTTGATCTTAAAGGAGCATGATGTTAAAGTTATCACCGATTTGATGATGGGTGGTGATGGAAGTAATACAGACGGAGAGTTGGGAGAGCTGCATCTTAGCGCGATCTCAGAGGCGATGAACCAGATGATGGGGTCTTCGGCAACTTCTCTTTCTACAATGCTTGGCAAGATGATCGATATTTCTCCTCCGGAGGCAAGTCTGGTGGACTTGACGGAATATAAATCGGGAGGGGATATTGCACCGTTTTTAGCAGGAACTTTCGTAAGAATTGCATTTCATATGCAGATCGATGACCTGGTAGATTCGACGATCATGCAGTTATATCCGATTGATTTTGCAAAAGAATTGTGTACTACATTCTTGGATTCCCAGATGGGTCCGGCGGAACCGGCTTCCGAACCGGCACCGGCTGCTCCCGCACCTACGCCGGCTCCTGCGCAGCCTGCACCGGCGGCGCCGCAGATGGATATGTCTCAGATGCAGGGAATGCCGCAAATGGGTATGCCTCAGATGGATATGAGTCAGATGCAGATGATGCCGCAAATGGGCATGCCGCAGATGCAGATGATGCCTCAGATGATGCCGCAAATGGGTATGCCGCAGATGCAGCCTAATATGAGTATTCAACCGGCACAATTCCAGAATTTTGCGGGCGACTTTAATCCGATGCAGCCGCAGGAAAACATAGATTTAATCAAGGATGTACCGTTGGAAGTGACGGTAGAGCTTGGAAGAACAGCCAAATCTATTTCTGATATTTTGGACTTTGCACCTGGCACGATTATTGAACTTGATAAGATTGCAGGTGAACCGATAGATGTACTGGTAAACGGCAAATTTGTAGCAAAGGGCGAAGTTGTAGTAATCGAAGAAAGCTTTGGTGTCAGAGTAACTGAAATTATAAAGCAGTAGTATGATTAAAATAATATGTAATAGGAGAAGAAAAGAATGGCAAAGAATATTTTAGTATGTGATGATGCAGCATTCATGCGTATGATGATCAAGGATATCCTGACAAAAAACGGATACAATGTCGCAGGCGAGGCTGAAAACGGTGCTAAGGCAGTTGAGAAATATAACGAGCTGAAACCGGATCTTGTCCTTATGGATATCACAATGCCTGAAATGGATGGAATCCAGGCGCTGAAAAAGATCAAAGAATCTGATCCGGGCGCTATGGTTATCATGTGTTCTGCTATGGGACAGCAGGCTATGGTTATTGAATCTATTCAGTCCGGCGCAAAAGACTTTATTGTAAAGCCGTTCCAGGCGGATCGTGTATTGGAAGCTGTTAAGAAAGTAGTGGGTTAAATGATACTGACTGTTTCAGACAGTGCAAATTCCTATTTACAGTTTATGACTGTACTTATTATGTTTGTGTTTGTACTTGCAATCACTTATTTTACGACAAAATGGATTGCAGGTTATCAACAGAGTAAAGGCGCGGGCGCGAATTTAGAGGTGATAGAATCTTTTCGGCTCGCGGATAATAAGTATGTTCAGATTATTCGTGTTGGGCAGAAATATTTGGCAGTTGCAATCGGAAAGGATTCTGTTACAATGTTGACAGAGATTCCGGAAGACCAATTGGTGTTTACAAACGGTGAGAACATTAAACAGTTAAGCTTTAAAGATTTATTTGAAAAAGTACAGAAGAGAACTTTGCTGGAAAAAGAAGATGACCGAAATAAGAGTGAGTAGGCGATAAAGATGAAAAAATATTTTTCCGGACATCATGTGAAAAAACTGATATGCCTGCTTTTTCTTGCAGGCATATTATTTACCGTCGCATTTGCCCATGAGAAAGATATTGTTTATGCAACAGGTAATACCCATATCAATTCAAATCTGACCGGTGATACAGAAGAAAGAACAAATATTAATGAACCGGGAGCCTCGCAGTCAGAGGAAGATTTGCAGGAATTAAATATTGCGAATACCGTGACGGTCACATACAACGATGGTAATGGTACATTGAATGGTGCACTTAGAATTCTGATTACCCTTACCTTAATTGCTATTGCACCGTCATTGATTGTTATGTTAACCTCTTTTACGAGGATTATCATAGTACTGCACTTTACAAGAGCAGCTCTCAATACGCAGACAACTCCGCCGAACAATGTATTGATTGGATTGGCGTTGTTTTTGACTTTTTTTGTCATGCAGCCGACAATTTCGACGATCTATACGGAAGCGGTCGTACCGTTTGAAGCGGGAGAATTTGATCAGGAGGAAGCGGTCAATGCAGCGATCGCACCGATCAGAAAGTTTATGTATCCGCATACACAGTTAAAGGACGTAGGCCTTTTTCTGGAAATCAGCCGTACGGAGTGGGATGGAGAAAATCTGGATGATATTCCATTCAGTGTTCTTGTCCCCAGTTTTATTATCAGTGAACTGCGGACGGCCTTTATTATCGGATTTGTAATATATATTCCGTTTATTGTGATTGACATGGTAGTGGCGTCAACCCTGATGGCCATGGGTATGATGATGCTGCCGCCGACAACGATATCCATGCCTTTTAAAATCCTGCTGTTTGTACTGGCGGATGGCTGGCACCTTGTAGTCGGGGAACTTATAAAGACATTTTATTATTAGGATACCATAAATCGAGAGGAGGTTTCCTATGACAATAGATGACGTGACTGCCATAGCTTCAGGCGCTTTATTTACCATTATAAAATGTGCTGCGCCGGTACTCCTGATTTCATTATGCGTGGGACTTATTGTCAGTATTTTTCAGACGGTAACATCTATACAGGAGCAGACGCTTACCTTTGTGCCGAAGGTGCTGGCGATTTTTCTGACGCTGATTCTGATGGGACATTGGATGTTGAATACTATGGTGGAATACATGACAGGCCTTTGGGAAAGTTTTAGTATATATATCAGATAGCTGAGGCATACACATGATAGACATTACTTTTACTTATGCAGATTTAGAGTTCTTTTTATTGATCCTGGTTCGTGTGAGCTGTTTTGTTCATATTGCGCCTTTCTTTGGAATGAGTAATACACCAAGAAGAGTTAAAGTCGGTCTGTCTGTTTTTATTGCATTTCTACTGTATGCATCTCTTGATCATACGGAAGTGATATATAGTTCCGTGCTGGGGTATGCAGTGATCGTTATCAAGGAGGCGGTGACCGGACTGCTGATCGGCTGGGGAGCACAGCTTTGCATGACGGTTGCTTCTTTCGCAGGCAGTGTTGCAGATATGGAAATAGGTCTTTCCATGGTATCCCTGGTAGATCCTTTGACAAGGCAGAATGCCACATTCAGCGGTGTGTTTTATCAATATATGTTTTCTTTATTTTTGATCATTACCGGTATGTATCAGTATCTGCTGCAGGCTTTGATTGATACGTTTACGCTGATACCGGTAAGCGGGGCGGTTTTTCATGCGGATGCGCTGTTTTCATCCATGCTCCGTTTTATGAGTGACTATATCATTATCGGCTTTCGGATATGTCTGCCGATTTTCTGTGTTATTTTATTGTTAAATTGTGTGCTAGGCATATTGGCGAAAGTATCTCCGCAGATGAATATGTTTGCGGTCGGATTACAGCTTAAAGTCCTGGTAGGACTTTCCGTTATGTTTATAACTATGCGGATGCTGCCGGGAGCTGCCGATTTTATTTTTACGGAAATGAAAGCAGTCATTGCATCTTTTGTAGAGGGGATGATATAATATGCTGTTACAATATGATCTCCAGTTCTTCGCAAAGGATGGACCGGGCGGTGAGAAGACCGAGGAACCTACCTCAAAGAAACTGGCGGATGCCAGAAAAGAAGGTCAGGTTGCCAAGAGTAAGGAAATTGCAAGCGCTTTTGAACTGTTGGTGCTGTTTCTTGTTTTAAAGTTCTGGACCGGTTTCCTGGGTGAGTCTTTTGTCGGGATGTTCCGGAACATTTATACGCACATACCGGAATATACGAAGCTCTATGATGGTTTTATACAAAGCGGTACGTTCCGGACTGTTTTCATTCGTGTCATGATGCAGCTGCTGCTGATGATCGGACCGGTTCTGCTGCTTGGATTTCTGGTAGCTTTTGTATGTGATGTGGTGCAGGTGAAATGGAAACCGACAGGCAAACCTCTGCAGCCCAAATTCAGCAAGTTGAATCCGGTTAACGGATTTAAGCGGATATTTTCTGTCAATTCCCTTGTGGAACTGATCAAATCGCTTGCCAAAATAGGCATTATCGTATATGCCGTTTATTCTTATCTTATAAAGAACGCCCCCAGTATTTTCCTGCTGTATGGACTCTCGCTCAATCAGGCAGTCTTACAGATCGGAAATCTGGTCATCAATATGGGGTTTCGAATTGCCGTTTTTTATATGCTGATTGCGGCGGCCGATTATATTTATCAGAAAATCAAGTTTAAAAACGATATGAAGATGACCAAACAGGAAGTAAAAGATGAATATAAGAATCAGGAAGGTGACCCGCAGATCAAGAGCAAGCAGAGACAGCGTATGCAGGAAGCCTCCAGAAGACGTATGATGCAGCAGCTTCCCGAAGCGGACGTCGTCATTACGAACCCGACGCATTATGCGGTCGCGATCAAATACGATCCGGAGAAATATGACGCGCCGTATGTCGTAGCCAAGGGTGTGGACTATCTGGCGCAGAGGATCAAAGATACGGCCAGGGAGCATCATATTGAGATTGTAGAAAATAAACCGCTTGCCAGAATGCTCTATGCAAATGTGGAGATCGGCAGCGTTGTACCGCCGGAATTGTATCAGGCGGTTGCGGAAGTGCTTGCTTTCGTATATCATTTGCAGGGAAAAGTATAACGGAAAGGAGGAGACGATATGGGAAACTTGAAAAAAGGGGATATCGGTGTAGCGGCGTATGTGCTTGCAGCGTTTATTATGCTCATCATTCCGATCAAATCGGGACTTTTGGATGTGCTGCTAGCATGTAATATGGCAGTGGCCTTTACGATCATGTTTGGCTGTATGTTTGCCAATGAAGTACTGAAAATGTCATATTTCCCGACGATCCTGCTGTTTACCACAGTATTTCGGATCGCTCTGAACGTATCCTCTACGAGACTTATTTTAACGACCGGAGATCCGGGCAATGTCGTTGCAACTTTCGGACAGTATGTAGGCGGCAATGATATTGTTGTAGGCTGTATCGTCTTTATTATCCTGATCATCATTCAGTTTATGATCATCAATAAAGGTTCCGAGCGTGTGGCTGAAGTAACGGCAAGATTTACGCTCGATGCTATGCCGGGTAAGCAGATGGCGATCGATGCCGATCTGAATACGGGCGCGATCACGGACGCGGAAGCAAAACAGCGGCGTGATAAGATTCAGGAAGAATCAAGTTTCTTCGGTTCCATGGACGGTGCCGTAAAATACGTAAAGGGAGACGCAACGGCAGGTCTTATCATTACTGCGGTCAATATCATCGGCGGTATTGCCATGGGTGTGTTGCGGCAGGGACTGGAACTGAACGATGCGCTGCAGAAATTTACGATCCTGACGATCGGTGACGGTCTGGTCAGCCAGATTCCTTCACTGTTGATCTCACTCTCTACCGGTATTCTGGTCACCAAAGGTTCTAAAGATGCAGATTTTGGTTCCGTGCTGCTCGGGCAGTTGTTCGGCGTGCCGAAAGTTCTTTATCTGGTAGGCTGTGTGCTGATCCTGCTTGGTATTGTAACGCCGCTGAATCCGGTTATTTTTATCGGACTGGGTCTTGCATTCATCGTTGTCGGCAGAATCATTGCCGGAACGATCGAAACGGCCGAGATCGAGAGAGAGGTCGATGTGGAAGAGGCGGAAGCGGAGGAGATCAGGCAGCATGAAAACGTTACATCGCTGTTGCAGGTCGATCCGATCGAACTCGAATTCGGTTACGGTATTATTCCTCTCGCCGATGTGAATCAGGGCGGTGACTTGTTAGACCGTGTCGTTATGATAAGGAGGCAGATCGCGTTGGAGCTTGGTACAGTCGTACCGATCATACGTCTGCGTGATAATATTCAGCTGAATCCGAACCAGTATATCATCAAGATCAAAGGGGTTCAGGTCAGTGAGGGCGAGATTCTCTTCGACCATTATATGGCGATGAATCCGGGATATGTGGAAGAAGAGATCACCGGTATTCCCACCTTTGAGCCGTCCTTCCATCTGCCGGCTATCTGGATTACGGAGGGACAGAGAGAACGTGCGGAGAGTATGGGATATACGGTTGTCGATCCGCCGTCGATTATTGCTACGCATCTGACGGAGATTATCAGGCAGTACATAGCGGAACTGCTGACAAGACAGGACGTACAGAACCTTGTCAACAACTTAAAGGAGTCCAATCCTTCCCTTGTGGAGGAACTGGTTCCGAAGCTGCTTGGACTTGGTGAAATACAGAAAGTACTGCAGAATCTTCTGAGCGAAGGTATTTCTATCAGGGATCTTTTGTCAATATTTGAAACATTGGCAGATTATGCGCAGTCAACGAGGGATACGGACATTTTGACAGAGTATGTCAGACAGAGTCTGAAGCGTGCTATTTCCAATAAATTTTTCCCTTCAAATGAAACGACCAGCGTAGTGACGCTTGATCCGAAGCTGGAGCAGGAAATTATGGGAAGTGTGAAGCAGACGGAGCAGGGGGCATATCTGACACTGGATCCGGCCAAGACGAAGGCGATCATGGATTCGGTCGGTACGGAGACCAAGAAACTCGAAGACTTAGGGAAGATCCCGATCGTCATTACTTCGCCGATCGTCCGTGCTTACTTTAAGAAGTTAACAGAGGATTATTTCAGGGATCTGGTTGTAGTATCATATAATGAAGTGGAATCCAATATTGAATTACAGTCTGTTGGGATGGTGACGGCATAATGATAATTAAAAAATTTTTGGGAAAAACAGAAGCAGAGGCAATCGAGAACGCCAAGAAAGAACTGGGCGCGAATGTTGTTGTCATGAACGTCAGAAATGCAAAGCGTAAAGGTCTGTTCGATTTTTTTAAGCCGCAGATGGTAGAAGTTACGGTTGCGCTTGAGGAAGAGACACCGGCCGCTGAAGATACGGTTTCTGCGGATGTAAAAGCGGCAGTTTCTGCGATCAACGAAGTTGTTGTGTCAAGCATTAACAACGCGCAGACGGCGCAGATGGAATCCAGACAGACAGGCGGACTATTAAATACGGGAGAAGAGTTTTCCGATAAAGCCTTTGATAAAAAGGAAAATAACGCGATCGAAGAGCGGCTGGACAGTTTACAATCTTTGTTGGAGCAGCAGCTTCAGAAACCGGAAGAGGAGAAAAAGGAAGAAGAAAAAAAAGAAGAAAAAGCCAGTGAAACAGATAAATTTATGAAACTACTCCATTCTACCATGCTGGAAAACGAAGTGGATGAAGTATATGCCGGACAGATCATTGAAGAAATAGAAAAGGTCAATAAACCGAACAGTCCCTTTGATTTTGCACTGGCCAATACGTATCAGAAAATGATCCTGAAATTCGGTAAACCAGTCGGTATTACTCCATCCGAGAAAGGGGTTAAAGTGGTCTTTTTCGTCGGACCTACAGGAGTCGGCAAGACGACGACGATCGCCAAGATAGCTTCCAGATTCCAGGTGGATGACAAGAAAAAAGTGGCTCTTTTAACAGCAGATACTTACCGCATCGCGGCAGCGGAGCAGCTTCGTACGTATGCCAATATTCTGGAAGTGCCTTTCCGGATCGTTTATGCGATAGAGGAGATTGAGCAGGCGCTTGTCGATTTTAAGGATTATGACTATATTCTGGTAGATACCGCAGGACATTCTTATCAAAATACGGCGCAAAGAGAGAATATGAACAGATTCATTCATTCGGTCGATGGACTGGTGGAAAAAGAAGTGTTTCTTGTCTTAAGCGCTACTACCAAATATAAGGATCTGATCAACATTGCGGATGCTTATAAGGAAATGGCTGATTATAAATTGATCTTTACCAAACTGGACGAAACGACAACGCTGGGAAATCTGCTGAATCTGAAACTTTATACAGGGGCGGCGCTTTCTTATGTGACTCATGGTCAGAATGTCCCGGATGATATCGAGAACTTTAATCCACAGAAGACGGTCAAGAGATTACTTGGCGGAAAGAGCTAAGGAGGACAAAGAATGGATCAGGCTGAACAACTGAGAAACATAATAAAAGCAAGCAGCCAGCCTCAACGACCATTGGCAAGAGTTATCACCGTCACAAGTGGAAAGGGCGGTGTCGGAAAATCAAATGTAGCAATCAATCTGGCTGTTCAGTTTAAGAAGATGGGGCAGCGGGTAATCATACTGGACGCAGATTTCGGACTTGCAAATATTGAAGTTATGTTTGGTGCGGTACCGAAACATAACCTGTGTGATTTAATATATCAGGGTAAAAATATCCGGGAGATCATAACATGGGGCCCCATGGATATCGGTTTCATATCCGGCGGGTCGGGTATAGCGGGCATGTCTAATCTGAGCAAAGACTACCTGACATATATTATCAAGAATCTTTCGGAACTTGATGAGATGGCGGATATTATTATTGTGGATACCGGAGCGGGCATTTCCGATGCCGTGCTGGAATTTCTTGTAGCAAGCGGGGAGATTCTGTTGGTAACGACGCCGGAACCGACGTCTATTACCGATTCCTATTCGCTTGTAAAGGCACTCAACAGACATCCGCGGTATTCCAAAGAAGTCTCGCATGTGAAAGTGATTGCCAACAAAGTGGAAAACGGACAGGAAGGCAGACTTTTATTTGAAAAACTGGATACGGTCGTGGCAAGGTACTTGAAAATTCCGATCACGTATCTGGGTATGGTACCGCAGGATGCGCAGCTTGCGAAAGCCGTCATGCAGCAGATGCCGGTTTCAATTCAGAATCCGGAGAGCAAATCTGCGCAGGCGTATGAGATGTTAGCCGCAAAGTTAATGAATAAGGAACTGAATAAAACTTTGACCAAACGTGGTATGGCGGCATTCTTTTCACATATTATATCAAAAAGATAACCGGAAGAAGGATGACGGAAATGGAGATTATACTTTCAAAATATATTCAGCCGGGGAACCGGATCGAACTGCAGAAAGTGAAAAGATTAAGAGAGGATGACGACAGTACGAGGAAAGTATACGGCAGTCAGTTAGTTGATATACTTTCTGATGATAAAATCGAAATTTCCATGCCGATGGAGAAGACCAAACTGATACTCCTGCCGGTCGGCGGAGAGTACGATCTTTATTTTTTCACGTCAAACGGTTTGTATCAATGTTATGCCAGAGTGATTGAACGATATAAAAATAATAAAATGTTTCTTGTGCGGCTTGAGCTGACAAGTAACTTAAGAAAATACCAGAGAAGGGAATATTACAGATTCAGCTGTGCTTTGGAGATGAACTCAAGACCGCTTGAAAAAGAAGAGGTGCAGGCAATCGAAAAGAATTCCGATCTGCTCAATTCCGGCCTTCTGGTGCCGGAACTGCCGCTTCAGAGAAGTGTCATCGCCGATATCAGCGGAGGCGGACTGCGTTTTGTGGCGGAATATGCATATGATGTAGACAGCCTGATCCTGTGCAAATACAATCTCTGGAAAGAGGGAGAGGCAAAAGAATATACTTTATGCGGTAAGGTACTGAGTGTAAAGGAGATTGAGAACAGGCCCGGCTTTTTTGAACACCGTGTGCAGTATGTCAATATGGATAAGGGCAACAGAGAAGAAATTATCAAGTATATTTTTAATGAAGAGAGAAAAACAATTAAAATGATGAACGACGATATTCGCTAATATGATGATGAAGAGGTAGTGATATGAAAAATATATTAGTTGTTGACGACTCTGCACTCATGAGAAGGGTACTTTGTGATACAATAAACAGTGATGAACGATTCCATGTACAGGACAGGGCAGCCAATGGTCTTGAGGCATTAGACCTGCTCATGAAGAATACATATGATGCGGTTATTCTGGATGTCAATATGCCCCGTATGAACGGACTGGAACTTTTGAAAGAACTGCAGGATCGGAAGATTCCCGCACGTGTCATGATGGTCAGTACGGATACATGCGAAGGCGCGAAGACGACTTTAGATGCACTTGATCTGGGAGCATTGGATTTTGTCCACAAACCCGGAACGGCTATGGACTGCAGAACCGATGATTTTAAGAAACAGCTGATATTGACTCTTTCGGCGGTAGTGGATTCGAGACTGCAGACTTTCAGCAGAACGACGCCTGTGCGTGAGATTATCAGGGCAAACGCAAAGACAACCGGGACTCCCATAAGACAGCCGAAGGAGATTTCCGGAAATAAGATCGTCGCTCTGGCAAGTTCTACGGGCGGACCCAAGGCACTGCAGTCGGTAATCCCGAGACTGCCGAAAAATCTGAAAGCGCCTGTCGTTATCGTACAGCATATGCCGGTAGGCTTTACCGCATCTTTGGCGGAACGTTTGAATTCTCTCAGCGAAGTTCACGTGAAAGAGGCTGCCGAGGGCGATGTGCTGGAACCCGGGAATGTTTATATTGCAATGGGCGGCAAACACCTGAATATCGTGACTGATGCAGGAAAGTACAAGATTCATTATACGGATGAGCCGAACAGAGAAGGGGTGAAACCGTGTGCCAATTACATGTATGAGTCTTTACGGGAAAGCAGGTTTGATCAGGTCGTATGCGTAGTCATGACGGGTATGGGAGCAGATGGTACGAAAGGAATCATGAATCTGAAAGAGAAGAAGAAACTGCATGTTATTGCGCAGGAAGCGGAAACATGTGCGGTGTATGGTATGCCGAGAAGCATTGTCAATGCAGGATTGGCGGATCAGGTCGTACCGTTGGGATTGATTGCGCAGGAGATTATAATGAACGTGGGGGTAAGATAAGATGGATGTAAGCCAATATTTGGAGATTTTCCTTGATGAAACAAATGAACATTTGCAGAATCTGAACACGCAGATTCTCTCATTGGAGCAGGAGCCCGACAATATGGACACCATCAATGAGATTTTCCGTGCAGCGCATTCCCTGAAAGGTATGGCTGGTACCATGGGGTATAAGAGAATGCAGACGCTTACCCATGATATGGAAAATGTATTTTCAGAAGTGCGAAACGGAAATATTACGGTCAAGGATAATATGATCGATATTTTGTTCCAGTGTCTGGATGCATTGGAAGAGTACAATACGAATATCAGGGAAAGCGCCGATGAAGGTACGAATGATAACGAACATCTGATCAAACAGTTGAATATTATTTTAAAAGGTGAAGAAGAGGACGCACAGGAAGCCACAGCACCGGCACAGGCGCCTGCAGCAGCCGGGCAGTCCGAGGAAGCGGGAACGGACAGCAGCGCTAAAAAGTGGCTGGATATCCGGCTTGGAGAATCCGAGAAAACTGTTCTGGCGGAGGCGAAGCGTCAGGGGAAACAGGTTTACGGCATGACGGTGAGCGTACTGGAAGCATGTATTTTGAAAGCAGCGAGAGCATTCCTCGTATTTAAAGCCGTAGAAGAGTTTGGTGAGATCGTTTATTCAAGTCCATCCGCACAGGATATTGAAGACGAAAAATTTGATCTGGATTTCAGTCTGATCGTCATCGCGGATGCTCCGCTTGATAAAGTTGTGCAGGCGGCAAAGAGCGTATCCGAAATTGAGAATGTCGTAGGCGATATATATGATGTGAACAAAGAAGCCGCAGCAAATCATACTGCGGAAGAAAGCACCAAAGAGGAAACCGTACAGGTCAAAGAAGAATCTGTAAAAGCGGAATCTGTGGAGACGCCGAAGAAAGAAGCAGTAGAAGACAAAACGGTCAAAACAGAGACGCATGCGCCGGCAGCCGCTCCGGCTGCAGTACAGCAGACAACAAACAGAAATGATAAGAAACCGGCAGCAAATAAGCCGATTGTTAATAGAACGGTCAGAGTGGATATCGAGAAGCTCGACACATTGATGAATCTTGTCAGTGAGCTGATCATTGCCAAAAACTCTCTTGTATCGGCTTCGGCTACGGTAGAGGGCAGTGCAAGCTCGGAGGTAAACGACCAGATCGAGTATTTGGAAAGTGTTACGACTTCCCTGCATGAGTCCGTTATGAAAGTGCGAATGGTACCGATCGAAAGCGTTGTTACCAAATTCCCCAGAATGATCCGCGACTTATCCAAGAAGCTTGATAAGAAAATGGAACTGTATATGTCCGGTGAAGAGACGGAACTTGATCGTACGGTAGTGGATGAGATCGGAGATCCGCTTATGCATCTGCTTCGTAATTCGGCAGACCATGGTCTGGAATCCGCGGAATTGCGTAAGGAGAGAGGAAAGCCGGAAGTCGGTTCGATTTTCCTGGATGCTTATCAGGATGGCAACAACGTTGTGATCGAAGTAAGGGACGATGGAAACGGAATCGATACGGAAGCCGTTAAAAATAAGGCGATTGACCGTGGTGTGATCACACCGGAGCAGGCTGAACTGATGAATGAAAAAGAGATCATCGATCTGCTTTTCAACGCAGGATTCTCTACAGCCAAGACCGTATCGGATGTTTCCGGAAGAGGTGTAGGTCTTGATGTCGTGAAATCCAAGATCGAAGCTTTAAGCGGTGAGGTTGAAGTAAAGACCAAACTGGGAGAAGGAAGTACATGGATCATCAGACTGCCTCTGACACTTGCGATCATCCAGGCTCTTATGGTCGTTATCGGTAATGAGAAGTATGCGATCTCCTTAGGTTCCATTCAGACACTTGAGGATATTCCGCCGGAAGAGGTGAAGTTGGTACAGAATAAAGAAGTTATTCACTTAAGAGACAATGTGATTCCGCTTATCCGTATGACAGAAGTATTGGATATTGAAAGCTCGAAGGATCCCGGCGATAATCTGATCGTGGTCATCGTGAAAAAAGGCGATAAACAGGTGGGACTGGTAGTGGACGAACTGATAGGCCAGCAGGAAATCGTTATTAAGTCCATGGGCAAGTATATCAACAAGTGCAAGATCATCAGCGGTGCAACGATTCTGGGTGATGGTGAAGTAGCGCTTATTCTGGATGCGAATGCTTTGATTTAACGGAAGGAGGACAAGTAGAATGGACGAAATAAAAGTAGCCGGCGAAACAACACAGTTTATTGTAATCAGATTAGGCGATGAGCAATATGGTATAGATATCAAGTATATTGATAATATTTTAAGAATGCCGAGTATTACAAGAGTACCTAAAGTGGCACCCTATTTAAAAGGTGTGATCAATCTGCGCGGTGAAGTGCTTCCCGTTATGAGCATCCGTATAAAAATGGGACTGCCTGAAGATGTGGTGACTAAATCGAGCAGGATCATAGTCATCAAGATGGAACAGCAGGGTATGATCGGCATTATTGTAGATGAAGTAAAGGAAGTAGTCACTTTGGAGACGGAACAGATCGAAAAAGTGGCGTATGATTCCAAAGACGAAAAAGACAATTTTATTTCCGGGATCGGTAAGTGTGAGGGCGGTTTGATCTCCCTGTTAGACTTGAACCAGGTCGTTCCGGAGAATTCCTAGGAGGTTTACGCGTGAGTGAATTAAGTTTTGACGAAATGTCCCAAGAATATTTTGACGTTTTAAGGGAACTGGGGAATATCGGTGCAGGCAATGCGACTACGGCATTGGCTCAGATGCTGCAGTGCAAGGTAGATATGTCCGTACCGAAGGTAGGTTTGCTTGAATTTAAAGAAGTTGGCGAAGCGATGGGCGGCGAGGAGCAGATTATGGCCGGGATTTATCTTGGCGTAGAAGGAGATATTGCCGGAAGCATTATGTTCCTGCTTGAGAAAGAATCTGCAAGATTTCTTGTATCAAAGCTTATGGGAATGCAGCTTGAGGGGGATGATTTTTCCGAGATGGAGTTATCTGCACTCAAAGAGGTGGGTAATATTATTACGGGAGCTTATCTGAATTCCCTTTCCGCCATAACGAATCTGAAGATATTCCCTACCATTCCGGATATGACGGTGGATATGGCGGGGGCGATCATGAGTGTGCCGGCGATCCAGTTCGGCGCCGTAGGTGACAGAATGCTTTTGATCCAGACACAGTTTTTTGATGAAGTGGCGATCGATGGATATTTCATTTTGATTCCTGATATGGAATCTTATAGCAAAATATTAACTGCTTTAGGTATGTCAATTTAAGAATAGTGATAGTGAAGGTGGGAGATTCAGGAACATGGCTCAGGTGATAAAGGTCGGTATGGCCGATTTAAATGTATGTGTTAGTCCCGATGGAATAACTACATTGGGACTGGGTTCGTGCGTAGGAATTGCGGTAAGAGATCCTGTGACGAAAATCGGGGGATTGGCGCATATTATGCTTCCGGACAGTTCTACGATCAGAAATAACAGTAATATCCCAAAATTCGCAGATACCGGAATTGAAGAATTGGTAAAAAGAATTGTAGCAAAAGGCGCTAACAGAACGAGGTTGGTTGCAAAGATTGCCGGAGGCGCGCAGATGTTCTCATTCCAGAACAGCGGAAATTCAGAGACGATCCGCGTAGGAGAGAGGAATGTAGAAGCTTCCAAGAAAAAACTTGCACAGCTTCGAATACCGATTCTTGCAGAAGATACCGGAAAAAACTACGGAAGAACCGTTATATTTTATCCGGAAACAGGGGATTTTATTATCCGTGCGGTTGGAAAGCCGGAGAAAACTATCTAAGTTGACAAACGGCATAGATGGAAGGTAGAAAAATTGGAGAAAGAAAACCAAAATAAAGACAGTGAAAAAAAAGAAGAAGAAAAATTTATCACGGATATTGCAGAACTTGAAAGGGAAAAAGAAAGAGAACGTGAGTTAGAGCGGAAGAGGGCAGCGGTAAGGGCAAAAAAAAGAAAACTGATTCCGCCTTTTGTGATGCTCCTTGCGGGAGCAATCACAAGCATCACGATGTTTGCGCTGCATTATAAATCAAAAGATATGCTGGTTATTTTGTTATGGGTTCTGATCGCTTTTTTTATTGCCGGCGAAGTTCTCAAATGGATGTTGGACCGCTTTGAAGCGCAGGTCGAAAAGGCACGTATGGAAGAAGGAGAAGTGTATGAGAAAGATTCCGATGGCGTGCATACTGCGGTGAAGACAGATGATGCGGAACGCACAGGAAAGGCGGATCAGTCATCGCAGGCGGGAGACCTGACAGATGATGAGGAACTGATTTTTTAGGGATTTGCAGATGACAGGGAATTACTGAAAATAATATGATATGATGGGGAAATGTCATGGATGAAACAGGCAGAAAGAAGCTTTGGGAGGAATATGACAAAACAAAATCTCCCGAAGTGAGAGAAAAGATCATATTGGAGTACGCCCCGCTTGTAAAAATGGTTGCAGGTCGACTCAGCATGTATTTGGGATATAATGTGGAATATGAAGACCTGGTAAGCTATGGCATCTTTGGTCTGATAGACGCGATTGATAAATTTGATTCTTTAAAAGACGTCAAGTTTGAGACTTATGCGAGTCTCCGGATCCGCGGTGCGATTTTGGACCAGATACGTAAGATGGATTGGATTCCCAGGACCATCAGACAAAAGCAGAAAAAAATTGATGCGGCAATTAAGGAAATAGAGGCTAAATGCGGCAGAAGCGCAACAGATGAGGAGATAGCTGCAAGCCTTGGGATTTCCAATGATGAATACATTGACTGGCAGTCACAGATGAAAGTGACAAATGTAGTCTCTTTAAACGAGTTTTTAGAACAGGGCAGTGAAATTCCGAGCAATAATAACTATAACCGTAACGCCCAGTTCGACGGACCGGAGGAAGTGATCGAAAGAGACGAACTCAAACGCATTCTTGCGGAGGCGCTTGAGCTTTTAACGGAAAAAGAGCAGAAAGTGATTCTGCTGTACTATTACGAAGATCTGACATTAAAAGAGATCAGCAGTATTCTGGAAGTGTCGGAATCCCGGATCTCTCAGCTTCATACGAGAGCTTTGCAGAAAATGAAGACGAAGCTTGGAAATTATATGGGAATTATAACGGACAGATAATAACGGTCGCACAGTGATACAAAAAGAGGTGGGTATGAACGGATATTTTAGACTGATCCATGAAGAGGGAAAGACCGGCATGAAGCTGTTTCCGCCTGTAAATGGCGGAGCGCCTGTTTCGATCGGCGATGTTACGGAGTATCTGGCGATGAAAGACATCGTATACGATAAAGGACTGCTTTATAAAGCGGTAGGGGCATCTGCAGAAAAAGAGATGGTTGTCCTGCTTGAGAAACGGACCACTTTAAAAGAAAGAGAATGCTATAAATTTACGATATCGCCTGATAATATGCAGGTATATGTCAGATTTTATGCGCCCTCTATCGGTGGTGAAGAAATGACGGCCGAAGAACTTATCAATGATCTGGAAATCAGAGGTATCCGCCACGGTATATTAAGAAAAGAAATTGAGTTATGCTTTGCCAGAACAAGGGACTACTGCAAAGATATCCTTGTTGCGCAGGGAACAGAACCTGTGCACGGTAAAGATGCCTATATCGAGTATTATTTTAATACGGATAGAAAAGCGAAGCCGACATTGAAAGAAGATGGAAGTGTGGACTTTTTTCAGTTAAATGTCGTGCAGCATTGTGACAAAGGTGATGTTTTGGCGAAATTGATCCCGGAAGATCCGGGAGAAAGCGGCATGAATGTGCTCGGCGCCAGGATCAGGCCGCGTGAAGTCAGGAAAGCGGCTTTAAAATATGGTAATAATATAGAAATATCGGAAGATAATACAATACTGACTTCTATGGTCAATGGACATGTGGAACTGGTGGAAGACAGTGTTTTTGTTTCCGACGTTTTGATCGTGGAAAACGTCGATAATTCTACGGGAAATATAGAATATGAGGGAAATGTACAGGTTAACGGCAACGTATGTACAAATTTCCGGGTGAAAGCGCAGGGAAATGTTGAAGTCAACGGTGTTGTGGAAGGCGCCTATATCGAAGCGGGAGAAAATATTATTATTGCCCGCGGTATGAATGGTATGGGAAAAGGCACTTTGAAAGCCGGAGGCAATATTGTGGCAAAATTTCTGCAGAGCGTGAATGCACAGGCCAAAGGGTACATTGCGTCCGAATCGATTCTGCACAGTACCATTATGGCAGGGACGGAAGTGAATGTAGATGGGAAGAAAGGCTTTATCACGGGCGGCAGAGTCTGCGCAGTCAATTCGATCAATGTGAAGACACTCGGTTCGGCGATGGGCGCCGATACGACGGTAGAGGTTGGTTCGGATCCTACACTCGCTGTCAGACTGCAGCAGTTAATTGCTCTGGTGGAGAAAGAGAACGCAGAGATTGCTTCCATTCAGCAGATTCTGCGCTCAACGAAACAGAAACTGGCCAAAGGTGTGAAACTGACGCCGGAACAGCTTAAATACGTACAGACATTAGCCGCTTCCAATCAGAAGAAAGCAGAATTGGTAAGCGGATATATGGAAGAAATAGAGTTATTACAAGGACAGACGAAGGGAAAAGAAGGCGCCTGCATCATCGTCAGAGGAAGCGTTTATCCGGGAACAAGGATCTGTATCGGAGACGTATCCATGACGGTGCAGAAAGAGTCTCATTACTGCAGATTTGTTAAATCCCGCGGAGATGTGAAACTGACAGGCATTTAAATCAGTATAAAGTATAATGCAGCCGGAAAGAATCCGGGATCCCAAAAGGATACAAAGGCCGGGAAAGGGGTGTGGCAGCCATGGCAATCGGACAGATCGAAATACAGGGACAGATTACCAGAGCACAGGATTTTACGAATTACAAGCATCATGAAGATACAAAAGGCATGGTAGAACAGGCTAATGTGGGAAATCAGTTTGCCAGACAGATTGAGAACCAGATCAAGAAAGTCAACCGTGGAGACCAGCCGGAGTATCATAATAAAAAATTCGACGCCAAAGACAAAGGCAGCAATGAATATCATGGCGATGGCGGAAAAAAAGGCAGAAAGAAAGACAAAAAAGAGGCGGATGGCAAAGTTATCCTCAAAGGCGTGGGCCGTTTTGACGTCTCTTTGTAAGCTGCATTTTGCGATATCAATATTACAGGCTGAGAGAAAGGTATGGTTATTTAGATGAGTATCACAGGGATCGTTTTGATCATAGCAGGTGTTATTGTTCTGGCGTTAGGATATCTTATGCCTGTCCGGAAAAAGGATATCGATACCGAATCGCTGTTAATCAGCGAGGACGAGATCAGAAAAATGGTTGACAGGGAACTCGATAATGTAAAAACACATATTTCCGATATCGTAGACGAAACCGTCACATATTCGATGGAGAAGACGGAACGTTCCATGGAAAGAGTGGCCAACGAAAAGATCATGGCCGTCAACGAATATTCCGACACCGTTTTGGAAGAAATCAATAAAAATCATAAAGAAGTCATTTTCTTATATGATATGCTGAACGATAAGCATGAAAATCTGAAGGCCGCCGTTATAGACGCCGCACAGACTTCTGAAGAGATCAGACAGACGTTAAAAGACGCGGAAGTGACCGCACAAGAAGCAAGCGGAGTAATAGAGCAGGTGGAATCGATCGCCGACGAGGCAAAAGAGGCGGTCAAAAAGACCATGGATGAGATGGCGGAAATAGCCGGAATGCTGAAAGAAGCCGTATATGAAAGAGCATCGTCCGGCGGATACCCGGCTGAGCCTGCGTATGAAGAAGACGTATACGAAGAAACGGATGAAGACTTTGCGCAGGACGAAGATTTTGCAGATGAAGAAATTGAAGAGGAAACATTTGCCGAGGAAGAGGATTTTACAAACGAAAGATTGATGGATTATCGGGAAAGTATGGATTTTGGACGCAGCAGGGCGGCAGAGAAAATGCGCTTTGATGACGACGAAGAAGATTATTTTACACCCATTACACCACCGAGAGTGAACATTATTCATGATCCGGAAGGCGATTATGTGGCGGATCCGCCTCTGGCAGAACCTGCGCCCGAGAAAACACAGGTGCGCAGACCCGCCGGAAGAACGGCCGCGCCAAAGAAAACGGCATCCAGACCCGCGCCCTCCAAAGAGGCAAAACCGGCCAGGAGTGCGAAAAGGAGCATGGAACCCGATTTCCCGACAGCAAGAATGGCAGACGCCAAGTCGGTGAATATCCAGTTTGCCAACGGAAGAGATAACGGCAGAAACAGCAATGAAAGAATATTGGAGCTGCATAAGGCGGGGAAATCCAATATGGCGATCGCCAAAGAACTTGGACTTGGTATCGGAGAAGTGAAACTGGTCATTGATTTATTTGAAGGACTATAAGCGGCGGGTGAGATATGGAATTAAAATATTATTTACGTGGGCTGGGACTCGGTATTATCGTGACGGCAGTTATTATGGGATTTACGAACAAGAGCCGGACAATGACGGATGCGGAGATCATCTCAAGAGCAAAGCAGCTTGGTATGACGCAGGAGCGGACATTGACGGACACCGTGTCGGATGAAGGAGAAGCTTCCGATACAGAAAATGCAGGCGGAGACGGTTCCGACGCGGAAAACGCAGGTGAAGATGGATCTGATGCAGAAAATGCGGACGAAGACAGTCCTGATGAGGAAAATGCGGACGCGGATGGCGTGGACATAGAAGCTGTCAATGCGGATAATACAGATGCAGATCATGCAGACACGGGTTCTGACATAGGATATTCTGCAGCTGGAGATTCCGGCGGAAGTGATGCTGAAAACAGTGCAGCGAATGACCGGACGGAGACCGGGAATGATGAGGACATATCTGCCGCCGGCAGTACGGGAGATGCTGTCGGTGAAGAAACTCCCGGAAACGGCACAGCAGACAGAAGTGTGACATCCAATGATCCTATGGTCATTACGATAGGGAGCGGAGACGGTTCTTATGCGGTCAGCAGGAAACTTGCGGATGTAGGAGCTGTTTCTTCCGCGGAAAGTTTTGATACGTTTCTTTGCCAGAACGGCTATGATAAGAAGATCCGGACCGGAACCTATACGATCCCGGCGGATGCCAGTGAGGAACAAATGGCAAGGATCATTACCGGTGCAGAATAGGACTTGCACAGTTCTTTATTTTATGATATAGTATTTAAGCGTGTGCAGGAGACTTCACATGCCAAAATATAGAAAACACATATGTCCATTGCCTGTCGGTGCTTCTAACGCTGGGGTAGGCAGGTGAGTCGGGGAGACCTGATAAGACATATGGAAGAAAACAACCAAACGGAGGTAAAAAACATGAGCGTTATTTCAATGAAACAGTTACTGGAAGCAGGTGTTCATTTCGGACATCAGACAAGAAGATGGAACCCTAAAATGGCTCCCTATATCTTCACGGAAAGAAACGGGATCCACATTATCGATCTGCAGAAATCCGTAGGAAAAGTTGACGAGGCTTATAAGGCGGTATTTGATGTTGCTTCTCAGGGCGGTACGATTCTTTTTGTAGGAACAAAGAAACAGGCGCAGGACGCTGTGAAAACAGAAGCAGAGCGCTGCGGTATGTATTATGTAAACGAGAGATGGCTGGGCGGTATGCTGACCAACTTCAAGACGATCCAGTCCAGAATTGAGAGATTAAAAGCAATCGAAACGATGTCAGAGGACGGGACATTCGATGTACTTCCCAAGAAAGAAGTTATCAAATTGAAAAAAGAGTGGGAGAAGTTGGAGAAGAACCTCGGCGGCATCAAAGAAATGAAAAGAACTCCTGACTGTATCTTCGTAGTTGATCCCAAAAAGGAAAAGATCTGCGTTCAGGAAGCACATACACTGGGAATTACTTTGATCGGTATCGGAGATACAAACTGTGATCCGGAAGAACTTGATTATATTATTCCGGGTAATGATGATGCGATCAGAGCCGTAAAATTAATTGTTTCCAAGATGGCGGATGCCGTTATCGAAGCAAACCAGGGCGAAGAAGTATATGTGGAAGAAGCTGGCGAGTCTGTGGAAGAAACACAGGAAGCAGCAGAAGCAGAATAATGGAATGATACAGGAGGAAATACAACAATGGCTATTACAGCAGCAATGGTAAAAGAATTAAGAGAACTGACCGGCGCAGGTATGATGGATTGTAAGAAAGCGCTCGGTGAAACAGATGGAGATATGGATGCGGCAGTAGAGTATCTGAGAAAGAACGGACAGGCGAAAGCAGAGAAGAAAGCCGGCAGAATCGCAGCAGAAGGCCTTTGCCGTGTCGCAGTAAAAGACGACAGGACAGCGGCAGTTGTAGAAGTCAATTCCGAAACAGACTTCGTTGCAAAGAATGCTGATTTCCAGGCTTATGTAGAAGCGGTTGCCAATCAGGCAGTCAATTCCGATGCAGCTGATCTGGATGCTTTTCTTGCGGAGAACTGGCATCTTGATACGGCTAAGACCGTGAAGGACGCACTTGTGGATAAGATCGCAGTGATCGGTGAGAATCTGAGTATCAGAAGATTTGCAAAAGTAGTTGCAGACGATGGCTGTGCAGTAACTTATGTGCACGGCGGCGGCAGAATCGGAGTTATTGTTGAGGCGGCTACAGATGTTGTAAATGACGCGGTAAAAGAAGCGCTGACCAACATTGCCATGCAGGTTGCGGCTTTATCGCCGAAATATGTTTCTACGGAAGATGTATCCGAAGAATATAAGGAACATGAGAAGGAGATCATTGCGGAGCAGATCAAAAACGATCCGAAGATGGCAGGAAAACCTGATAAAGTGATCGAAGGCGCCGTAAACGGACGTTTGAATAAAGAGTTGAAAGAAGTATGTCTGTTAGAGCAGGTATATGTAAAAGCAGAGGATGGAAAACAGCCGGTAGCAAAATATATCGAGCAGGTTGCCAAAGAAAACAATGCAAATCTTTCCATCAAATCTTTTGTTCGCTTTGAGACAGGCGAAGGTCTTGAGAAAAAAGAAGAGAACTTTGCCGAAGAAGTTGCAAAGCAGATGGGAATGTAGAGAACCATTCAGCAGACAGAAGACGCAATACAGCAGGCTATCCCCTATCGCAATAGGAGATAGCCGTTTTACTATCAAAACAGGTCTGCCGCGGCAGTGTTAAAACATAAAAATATTAAAAAAAGGAGAGAAAACGAATGTATCATTGTAACGTCTGTTTCTATTTATCAGGATGTCAGAGTAAAATGGTGGAAATCATAAAACATATGGCTCCGCTTGCGAATTTCTCCCATGAGTTCGTGGAAAGTCCGGATTTTGATCAAACATATATCGCTAAGGCGGATGTGATCATACTGGATGTGCAGGAAGCGGATGCAAAACAGATGGTAAATGATTTTCTTCTGTATCGGAAAAAGGACGCGCAGCTTATTTTGATAGCCGGCAAAGAACAGATCACATTTTTGGATGAGAGTCTTTCGGCGTTAAAAGATATCTGGCCGCCGGAAATGTCCGAACAGGAGATTGGATTCCGTTTTTTACGCTGGCAGCAAAACAATAAGATGGAAAAAGATTTCTGGCTGACGAACAATTATTTTGAGTCTACGATCAACAGTATTCCGCATCTTGTCTGGTACAAAGATAAGGACGGCGTTCATAAGAAAGTCAATGAAAGTTTCTGCAATGCAGTAGGAAAATCGATGGAGCAGATCGAGGGACGCGGCCATTTCTATATTTGGGACATTGAACCGGATGAATATGCAAAGGGCGAGTTTATCTGCATGGAGTCGGAATATGAGGTCATGGAGAAAGGGGAGACCTGTGTCTTTGATGAGACCGTGAAGATCGGAGACAGCATGAGGGAATTGAAAACTTATAAGTCGCCGCTGTTTGATCTGGATGGCAGCGTTATGGGGACGCTCGGCGTTGCGGATGATGTGACGCAGGAACGTATTTATGAGCGTATGATCATCACGAATGCCAATACAGACTTCCTGACGGGACTCTTTAACAGAAGATATCTGTACCGGTATATAGAAGAGGGGGAGGGAATGCCCTTTGCCATGTATTATATCGATCTGGATAATTTCAAATCACTCAATGATAAATTCGGACATCATGAGGGAGACAGAGCGTTGACTACAACTGCCAATACACTGAAAGAGTCTATGCCGGATGCCGTGATAGCAAGAGTCGGCGGCGACGAATTTCTGATCGTGGAACTTGGCGAATACGAACCGGAGGAAATTGAACAGCGCAGAAAATGGCTGGAAGGAAAGCTTGAACAAGTCTACGAACAGGATGAAATGCTGCGGACCATTTCGGCGAGTATCGGAAGCGTATATGCCGAAGCGGGCAACACGGCGTTTGATACACTGCTTGGAGAAGCCGATTCGTTTATGTATCGGGAGAAGAAGCGTAAAAAGCAAAGAAAAATGACTGAAGAGAAAGCATAAATCGTCCGATATATTCCATAGGATATTACAGATCCGCCATAGAAGAAATGGATTTCGCATAAGGTCAAAGGAGGACGAAAAATGAGTAAGATTGCAGGATATGGCGTTCATCAGAGCGGCTATTACAACAACACGGTAAAGGATAAACAGACGAAGGAGACCAAGAAAACCGATAAGAATGACAAAAAAGAGCCGGTCAAGCTCAGCGCACGCGCCAAGAAAATGCTGGAAGAACTGAAGAAAACATATCGGAACATGGATTTTATGGTTGCCGATTATGAGAGTGAAGAAGAAGCTGCTTCTTATCTGTCGAGAGGAACGAAGGAGTACAGTGTGCTGATCGATCCGGAGACGTTGGAAGAAATGGCGTCTGATGAAGAAGCAAAAGCAAAATATACCGGCATATTAGAGGATGCGGTAGGACAATTGAAGGATATGGAGAAGCAGTTGGGTGATAAGAAAGAGGATGTGAAGCACCTTGGAATCTCTATTGATAAAGAAGGAAAAGTCTCTTATTTTGCCGAGTTGGAGAAGGCCGGAGAGAGACAGAAGGAATTCATAGAAAGAACAAGAGAGAGCAAAAAAGAAGAAAGAGCGGCGCAGGCAAAGAAAGCAGAGGGAAAAGTCTCGTCAGGAAGAACAAAGACGGCGAGAGTGGAGGCTGATTCTGTAGATGAGCTGCTTGAAAAGATCAATGCGCTTGACTGGGATCAGATCAAAGCCGAGGACAAACAGACGACAGGCGGCCGTTTTGATTTCAGCGTATAGGAGTATATATGGAAACAGTAGAAAAAGATACGCTTCCCGTAAAAAGGGGAATCTTGAAGAACAAATACTATTTGTACCTGACGGAATTTTTCGCAGGGATGTCCGTAATGGCGGTAGAACTTGGCGCAAGCAGATTGCTTGCGCCATATTTCAGTTCCTCGCAGATCGTATGGACAATCATTATCGGAACGATCATGATTGCCATGGCGCTTGGAAATATATGGGGCGGCCGGAGCGCCGATCAGAATCCCAACCCGGACAGGCTGTATATTCGTATGATCGTTGCGGCTGTGTGGATCGCGGCAATCCCGGTTCTGGGAAAATATATCATCGTCGGCATATCGGCGCTGCTTGTTTTTACGATCAGCAATAATTTCCTGATCTGTGCAGCGTTTCTGGCCTGCATGGTCATTTTCGTATTTCCGCTCTTTTTACTGGGGACGGTAACGCCGTCTTTGGTAAAATATACGGTGGACAGTCTTGACGACAGCGGAAAAACGGTAGGATCGCTTGGCGCTTTCAATACCATCGGAAGTATTATCGGTACTTTTGTACCGACTTTTGTGACGATTCCGGCAGTGGGGACTTCCATTACATTCCTGATATTTGCAGGCATTCTGCTCTTACTGGCGCTCATCTATTTTATCAGCGTCAAAACGAGAAGGAAAAACTGCATAGCGGGCGTTATTCTATTTGCTGTCTGTGCGTTTGCGGGTACTTCGGGCAGTTTTGCCTTTTGGGAAAAGGATCTCTTGTACGAGGGAGAGTCTATCTATAATTATCTGCAGGTAAAAGAAACAGATGACAGTGTGATCCTGTCTACCAATGTTTTGTTCGGCGTACAGTCGATCATGAAAAAGGACGGCGGCGTTACGGGAATGTATTATGATTATGCCATGGCGGCTCCTGTTATGGCGGGCCGTACAGACGGCGATATTCTGATCCTCGGAATGGGGACCGGAACGTATGCGAAACAGTGTCAGCATTATTATGGAACAACGTCTATAGAGGGCGTGGAGATCGATCAGAAGATCACAGATCTGGCAGGCGCCTATTTTGAACTGCCGGATTCGGTAAATGTTACGACATATGATGGAAGAAGTTATCTGGAAGCGGTTTCCGATACGTATGACGTGATCATGGTAGATGCGTATCAGGATATCACGATCCCTTTCCAGATGTCATCCGCAGAGTTTTTTACACTGGTAAAAGAGCATTTGAAAGAAGACGGCGTGATGGTCGTGAATATGAATATGCATTCGGAGAAAGAGGGCAATATTAACGCATATCTTTCGGATACAATTGCTTCTGTTTTCGATTATGTATATACGGTAGATGTATGGGGATCGACCAACAGGGAATTGTTTGCGACGCAGAATCCCGATGCACTTTCGGTTTTTGAAGCAGGCAGAGTGCTGATAGAAGACCCGGAACTGCAGATGATGTTAACGAGGGTGTCGGAGAACATTGCGCCGTATGAAAAGGGAAACTATCTGCTGACGGATGATAAAGCGCCGGTGGAACTGCTGGGAATGCAGGTAATCGACGATCTGATCCGCATGGAACTCGTTTATTATAAGGATTTGTTTAAACGCGAAGGGATTGAAGGACTTTTGCAATAACCGTCCTGTACGGACAAAGCGGTTTTCGTATAGATATTCTTTTTTCGGGGATATTAGAAACAGAAAGAATCGACAGATGATCATTCTTTTTACGATACTATTTACCGGAAAGGAAGCGGAAACATGGAATTTAGAAACAGTGAGACCAAGGATAACCTGATGAGGGCTTTTGCCGGAGAGAGTCAGGCAAGGAACCGCTACACGATTGCCGCAGGACAGGCAAGGAACGAAAAACTCTATGTTGTGGAAGCAGTATTTCGTTTTACTGCGGAGCAGGAGAAAGAACATGCGGAAGTTTTTTACAACTATCTGAATGAACTGGCAGGAGAGAACATTGCAATCGACGGCGCTTATCCTGTAGATATTGCAAAAGACGTAGCAGCGCTTCTTCGTATGGCGCAGCATAACGAGTATGAGGAACATGACGACGTGTATCAGAATTTTGCAAAGAAGGCGAAAGAGGAAGGGTTTGATACAATAGCCGATACGTTTACCCAGATCGCGGAGATTGAGAAGATACATGGCAACAGGTTCGGACAGTTTGCCAAGTGGCTGGAGGATGGGCAGCTTTTTGTATCGGATGTGGAAACGGCATGGATGTGTCTGGAATGCGGGCATATCTATCACGGAACGAAAGTGCCGCCCGCGTGTCCGGTCTGTCATAATGACAGGGGTTATTTTATACGTCTGGAACTGGCGCCTTATACGGGAAAGTGCTGTATGTAGCGGGAAACGGAACTGTCTGGAATGGTAGTTCCGTTTTTTCTTAATGTTTTTCAGAATGTTTTTTGCAAAATTACTTTTCGTAATTCATAAGATGTGTTATGATAGATAAAGAATGTTGAAAAATATTGAGGAGTCGATGAAGATGGCCGATACAGAGGCAGAAGAGCGGCTGAAACGGAAAAAAAGGGTCCGTTTATTGAAAAAGTTAATCATCTTCATCCTCGTTATGGCAATACTGATTCCCACAGTATTATGCATTATTTTAGGAACGCAGCTTCATATCGTGCGTAGACAGCTGAGGGAATTACAGGCACAGGCAATCGAAACGGCTGTTATTGACAGTACGGAAGTTCCACAGGAACCGCAGGAAGGGATCGAAGAGCCGGCGGAGGGAACGGGTGCCGAAGCTGAACAGGACACAGAAAGGTACACATCAGATGGCGTTTCCGTCTCAAAGCGTGACAGTGCAGGAGGGCGGGCAGATGAAGAAGAACAGGATATATTTCCGGAAGAGGAAAATGTTCGTAAGGTATATCTGACTTTTGACGATGGGCCAAGCAGCAATACCGATCGGATTTTGGATATTCTTGCAGAGTATGATGTAAAAGCGACTTTTTTCGTAGTAGGGAAAGAAGAGGAAGAATATCAGGCGTTATATAAAAGAATCGTAGAAGAAGGACATACTCTGGCAATGCATTCATACAGTCATAAATATGATGAGATATATCAGTCTGTGGACAGCTATGCGCAGGATTTGAGGAAACTACAGGAGTTTTTGTATGATACGACGGGCGTATGGTGCAGATTCTGCAGGTTTCCGGGAGGAAGCAGCAATACGGTCAGTATGGTAGACATGTATGATCTGATTGATTATCTGGATGAACAGGATATTACCTATTTTGACTGGAATGTTTCATCCGGAGACGCTTCTAACAGCTATATCAGCCCGGAGATGATTTTACGGAATTGTATGGCGACCCTGCCGCAATATCAGGAAAGTATTATTTTGATGCATGATGCATCAAATAAAAATACTACGGTACAGGCTCTGCCGGACCTGATCGAACAGATCCAGGCAATGGACGATACCGTGATCGTTCCGCTTACAGAAGATACGGAACCGATACAACATATCAGTAATGAAAGAAATGGAGGATTATAGAATGGGCTTTTTCTCGGATTTAAAAGATGATTTATCCCAGGCTGTAAATGAACTGATGCCCGAAGAGGAACTTCAGGCGGCTTTGGAAAACGAAGCACAGGCAGCTTCCGAAGAAACGGATGATGCACAGAAGATAGCATTGGAAATGGAGATGGCACAGACATCGTCACCGGAGAGCGATCCTACTTCGGACGATCTGAGTGATATGCTTGACAGGATGGAGGCAATCTCTGCCGGAAATAACGCAGAGGAACCGATCATGGAAGAATTTGTCGAGCCGGCAGCGGAAGAACCGATTATTATGGAAGAAATCGGAATCCCGGCGGAACCTGAGACTGCGGCAGTACAGGAAGAAGAGCCTGTGGTTCCGGCGGCAGAAGAACTGACGGCGCAGACACCGATCATAGAAGAACCGGTAATGGAAGTACCGGAAACAGAAAATACAAATCAGGCGCAGGAAAAAGGAAGGGAAGAGATTACTATGGAAATGCAGGCAAGTGTATCAGATGAAACAGCAGTTGTAACAGAAGGAATGTCTATTACGGGTGATATTACTTCCGGAGGTTCTTTGGAGCTGATCGGTACGGTGATCGGTAATATCGAAGTTCTCGGTAAATTGAATGTAACCGGCGCTATTCAGGGAAATTCCAAGGCGGCAGAGATCTATGCGGAAGGCGCAAGAATCAACGGTGAGATTAACAGCGGCGGCAGCGTTAAGATCGGACAAAGCTCTGTAGTGATCGGAAATATCTTTGCAAACAGCGCAGTTGTTGCAGGCGCGGTAAAAGGCGACATCGATGTGCACGGTCCGGTTGTTTTGGATACTTCAGCCATTGTCATGGGCAATATCAAATCCAAATCCGTACAGATCAACAACGGAGCCGTTATCGAAGGTATGTGCTCACAATGTTATGCGGATGTAAATCCGACTTCTTTCTTTGAAGAGATCAAGAAGAGTAAAGAAAAGAACAAAACAAAATAAACAGGACAACAGCATATTGACGGGAGAGTATAGAAAATGCAGCGTGTTTTATTAAAATTGAGCGGAGAAGCATTGGCCGGTGAGAAAAAGACCGGATTTGATGATGAAACGATACGCAAGGTGGCTTTCCAGGTGAAGCAGCTGGTGGAGGATGGCGTTCAGGTCGGCATCGTGATCGGCGGCGGTAATTTCTGGCGCGGACGTTCCAGTGAGAGTATAGACAGGACCAAGGCGGATCAGATCGGGATGTTGGCGACGATCATGAATTGCATATATGTATCGGAGATTTTCCGCAGCGTCGGTATGCTTACGAGTGTTTTGACGCCCTTTGAATGCGGTTCCTTTACGAAATTGTTTTCCAAAGACAGAGCCAATAAATATTTCGGCAAGAACATGGTCGTTTTTTTTGCAGGCGGTACGGGGCATCCGTATTTTTCAACCGATACCGGCGTTGTCCTGCGTGCCGTTGAAGTAGACGCAGATGTGATCCTGTTAGCCAAAGCGGTGGACGGTGTTTATGACGATGATCCGCGTACCAATCCGGCAGCCAGAAAATACGATGAAGTATCCATTGACGAGGTGATCGAGAAGAACCTTCAGGTAGTGGATATGACGGCCTCTATTCTGGCCAGGGATAATAAGATGCCGATGTGGGTATTCGGACTGAATGAAAAAGACAGTATCGTGAATGCATTAAGGGGACAGTTTAGCGGAACGAAGGTTACCGTTGACAGATAAAGAGAGAGGAAGGTATATAGGGTAAGATGGATGACAGGTTAAAACCATATGATGAGAAAATGAAAAAGTCATACGATTTTCTGGTAACGGATCTTGGAACAATTCGTGCAGGCCGTGCCAATCCTCATGTACTTGATCGTATTAAGGTGGATTATTATGGGACGCCGACACCGATCCAGCAGGTCGGCAACATTACGGTACCCGATCCGAGAATGATCCAGATCGCTCCCTGGGAGAAAAGTCTGATCAAGGAGATCGAAAAGGCGATCATGACGTCGGACGTCGGCATTACACCGAGTAACGATGGCGCGGTTATCCGTCTCGTGTTCCCGGAACTCACGGAAGAACGCAGAAAAGAGCTGGTAAAAGATATCAAAAAGAAGGGTGAAGAGAACAAAGTCGCGATCAGAAATACCAGACGTGACGGTATGGATGCCTTCAAAAAGCTGGCAAAAATGGAAGTTTCGGAAGACGAGATCAAAGAACTCGGCGACAAGCTGCAGAAAATAACGGATGCTTATATTAAAGACGTTGATAAGCTTGTAGAAGAGAAATCGAAAGAGATCATGACGGTATAATTTGAATCGAAAGAGTATAAGGGGATTGTGGGGCAGTATCCGCTATCCCCTTTCGCTTATGGCGAAAGTATGGGGAGGCAGACAGTATGGAAGAAGGCATGAAAATACCAAATCATGTGGCGATCATTCTGGACGGAAACGGCAGATGGGCAAAAAGTAAAGGTATGCCTAGAAATTACGGACATGTGCAGGGAGCCAAAAATGTGGAAGTTATCTGCGAAGAGGCTTACCGGATGGGGATACAATATCTGACGGTCTATGCCTTTTCCACAGAAAACTGGAACAGACCGAAGGATGAAGTGGATGCATTGATGAAACTGCTTCGAAATTATATGAAGACCTGTTTGAAGACGGCGGCCAAAAACAATATGTGCGTCCGCGTAATTGGAGATAAGACCGGTCTGGATGATGATATCAGGGAACGGATCGCGCAGCTTGAAGAAGCGACGAAAGACAATACGGGGCTTCATTTCCAGATCGCTTTAAATTACGGCGGAAGGGACGAGATTATACGGGCGGTGCGTAAGCTGGCGGCGCAGGTAGAATCCGGCACGCTGCGTATAGAGGATATTACGGAGACGCTTTTTGACGATACGCTGGATACGCATCATCTGCCGGAGCCGGATCTGCTGATCCGAACCTGTAACGAGCAGCGGATATCCAATTTTCTTCTGTGGCAGCTTGCCTATACGGAATTTTATTTCACGCAGGCGGCCTGGCCCGATTTCTCCAAAGAGGAATTGGAAAAAGCCATTGTGTCATATAATAAAAGAGACAGAAAATATGGCATGGTAAAGGAAGGATAGATGAATAAAGGAAAGGTATGATTTGACATGTTTCGTACGAGATTACTCAGCGGTATTGTGCTGGTTATCCTTGCCTTTGCCGTTATCATGGCGGGAGGCTGGGTGCTTGCGGCAGTACTTTGCGCGGTTTCTTTGACAGCCTATCGTGAACTGACAAAGGCAACAATTGTGCATACGAAGGAAAAGGCGTATAATGCTTTGGAAATTACAGGCAGCATTTTGATTCTGCTCTATTACGCAGGACTTTATCTGGGCATGTGTTTCATGAGAGAATATGACAGAAGCATCATTTATTATATGCTGACGTTCTGTGTGACTGCGGCCATTGCTTCCTTTTTGTTCGTATACGTGTTCAGTTTTCCCAAATTCCAGGCAGGACAGGTGATGGCGGCCTTTTTTGAGTTTATGTATGCGCCGGTGCTTTTGTCTTTCCTGTATATGATCAGACAGGGCTGGAGTCATGGCCTCTATCTGGTAGGACTTATCTTTTTATGTTCCTGGGGAAGCGATACGTGTGCTTATTGTGTCGGCGTGCTGTTTGGAAAACATAAGATGGCCCCCAGATTAAGTCCGAAGAAATCTGTGGAAGGCGGTATCGGCGGTGTGGCCGGGGCGGCAATTCTGGTCGGATTATACACTTATTTTGTGATCAATCCTTTTTCGGCGGAGCCGTTTCGTCTGAATTTGGGCAGCGCCATGTGTCTTGGCGCAGTAGGCGCACTGATTTCCATGGTGGGAGATCTGGCGGCATCGGCGATCAAAAGAGACTATGACATCAAAGATTACGGGAAACTGATACCGGGACACGGCGGCATCATGGATCGCTTCGACAGCATCATCATGGTAGCCCCGCTCATTTTCTTCGGGTTATCCCTGATTGCACCATAGAGAGAACACAGACAGGAGTATATATGAAAAAAATAGCAATACTTGGTTCCACAGGCTCCATCGGCACACAGACACTGGAAATCGTGCGGCAAAATCCCGATCTGGAGGTGGCGGCGCTTTCTGCCGGAAGCAATGTGGAACTTATGGAGAAACAGATCAGAGAATTCCATCCGCGCAAGGCGGCAATGTGGAGTGAAAAAGCGGCAGCGGACTTAGCCGGCAGAGTGGCGGATCTGGACGTGGAGATCGTGTACGGAATGGAAGGACTGTTAGAAATAGCGGCGGCGGAGGAAGCGGAGATTCTGGTGACCGCGATTGTCGGCATGATCGGTATCAGACCGACGATTGCGGCGATCGAGCAGGGCAAAACAATCGCGCTTGCCAATAAAGAAACGCTTGTTACTGCCGGACATCTGATCATGCCGCTTGCAAAGAAGCACGGCGTGTCCATTCTGCCGGTAGACAGTGAACACAGTGCGATATTCCAATCCATGAACGGGGAAAACAAAGAACGGATCAGCAAGATCATCCTGACGGCTTCCGGAGGGCCTTTCCGCGGGAAGAAAAGAGAAGACCTTGCAAAGATGACGATAGAAGACGCTTTAAAGCATCCGAACTGGTCTATGGGGAAAAAAGTGACGATAGACTCCGCTTCTTTAGTCAATAAAGGGCTGGAAGTCATGGAGGCAGGGTGGCTGTTTGACGTTCCGCTTGAAAAGATTCAGGTAGTCGTGCATCCGCAGAGTATCGTCCATTCCGCGGTAGAATATGAGGATGGCGCCATTATGGCACAGCTTGGCGTGCCGGATATGAAACTGCCCATCCAGTATGCGCTTTTTTATCCGGACAGAAGACCGATGCCCGGCAAAAGAGTGGATCTGTTTGCACTCGGGCAGCTTACTTTTGAAAGACCGGATACGGATACGTTCCGGGGGCTGGCGCTTGCCTATGAAGCGGCAAAGACCGGCGGCAGCATGCCGACAGTCTATAATGCGGCCAATGAGAAAGCCGTTGCCCTTTTTGTAGAACGTAAAATCGGCTTTTTGCAGATTCCGGAATTAATTGAGCGGTGCATGGGGAATCATAAAGTAATAAAGAACCCTTCCGTAGAAGAGATTCTACATGCGGAAGCGGAAACATATGAATTAATAGAGCAGGTGATGATGTGATTGTGACGATTATTTTATTTCTGATCATTTTTGGCATTGTGGTGATATCCCATGAGTTCGGCCATTTTATTATCGGAAAAAGAAACGGCATCCGTGTCGTGGAGTTTGCGGTCGGTATGGGGCCTACGTTATTCTCGTTCCAAAAAGGAGAGACAAAGTATTCTTTAAAACTGCTGCCGTTTGGCGGCGCCTGTATGTTTGATGGCGACGACGGACTTGCGGGAGAAAACGGTGAGATCGACGAGCATTCTTTTCTGGCGGCGCCTGTGTGGGCAAGGATCGCATCCGTGTTTGCCGGCCCGCTTTTCAATTTTCTATTGGCGTTTATTTTTTCGCTGATCGTTGTGGCGTTTAACGGTTCGGACAGACCCGTGATACAACAGGTCGTGGACAATTCTGCAGCGCAGGATGCCGGTCTGCTGCCCGGGGACGAGATTATAAAGATCAACGGTGAAAGAACATATCTTTCCCGTGAAATTACGCTGATCTCCGCACTGAACCGCGGAGAGGACATGGATATTCAGATAAAAAGAGACGGCCAGATACAGAATATTGCACTGACACCGCGTTACAGTGAAGCAGATGGCAGATATTATATCGGTCTGATATCGGGGGAAGAGATCAGGTGCAATCCGTTTCAGGTGTTTCAGTACAGCGTATATGAGATGCGTTATTGGGTGAAGATGACTTATAAAAGTCTTCTCATGATGCTGCAGGGACGTGTGACCAAAGATGAGGTTTCAGGACCGATTGGAATTGCGCAGATGGTCGGGGATAATTATGAAGTAGCCAAATCTTATGGTACTTCCGTCGTTATTTTTACGATGATGAATATTGTTATTTTGCTGTCGGTCAACCTGGGCATTCTGAATCTTCTGCCGATTCCGGCGCTGGACGGCGGCAGGCTTGTATTCATGTTCATCGAAGTGCTGCGCGGCAAACCGATTGCCCCGGAAAAAGAGGGTATGGTGCATTTTGCAGGTCTGGTCGTGCTGATGGTGCTGATGGTCTTTGTCATGTATAATGATATCATGCGCATCATCCGTTAATTTTCTTACGCAGATTTACTAAATTACCCCCGGATTTTTTGGGTATGTTGTATTCTTGTCAAATTCCGGGATATCAGGTATAATCATGACACATGACAGTACGGCATGTGTCATTTTTCTTTAACATAAGAATGACTCGCGAAGCGCGGCATTCGTTGTTTTATCATTTTCGCGGCAGTGTTCACTGCATTAATCAGAACAGACATTTTGTACGATGGAGAAGTTGTAGTTACGGTTTCCGGTAAAACCGAAGAAACGCAGGGGAAAGTATGGTAAGTGTATATTGGGAAAAAGGACCGTTCCGGCAGACCAATCAGGATTCGCTTGTGGTACTGCAGGCATTGACAATGCGGGGACGTGTGCTGCTGGCCGCCGTGTGCGATGGTATGGGCGGTCTGGATGCGGGAGAATGTGCGAGCGGTTACCTGACGGAAGAACTCGTCACATGGTTCTATGATGGCCTGCTTCCGGCGCTTGCAAAAAGAAAGCCGTTATGGGTGATCAGACGCAGGGCGGAAAGAAAGATCTATCAGGTACAGAGCAGGCTTGAGCGGTATAGCGTAAAACAGAATCTGGAAATGGGCACGACATTGTCCCTTTTGGTAATCTGGGAGAAGAAATATCTGCTCTGGCATCTTGGAGACAGCCGGATCTATCGCATATCCGGAAAAAAGAGGGTAAAAACCAGGCAGCTTACCGTGGATCATGCGGACGCGCATAAGCGGCTGACCAAATGCGTAGGCAGTTTCGGCTTCTTCCTTCCCGACTTTAAAATGGGGACGGTCAAAAAGAACGAAGCGTTTCTGATCTGCAGCGACGGGTTCTGGAATAAGATCACGATAAACGAGATCGGAGAAGTTCTTTCTCCTTTCGGGATGACGGAAGAACGCTGCGACAGGCGGCTTCGGGAGATCGGGGAAGCGGCGCTGCAAAGAGGGGAACGGGACAATTTGTCGGCTGTCTATATAAAATGTTGATAAGTTTCGGGAAAAGGAGGCAGACTTGGATAAAATTTTAATGGAAAAATATGAACTTCGCAAAATACTGGGAGAAGGCGGCAGCAGTATCGTGTATCTGGCCTGGGACAGGCATCTGGAACGCTTCGCTGCCGTTAAGGAAACAAAAAGCACAGGAACGGAAGCGGACGATATTTTAAAAAAAGAGCGGGAACTGTTAAAGTCTTTGTCACATCCGATGCTGCCCGTCCTGTACGATTTCTTTCAGGAGGACAGGCAGTATCTGGTCATGGAATACATAGAAGGAATAAGTTTACATAACTATATAGAAAGAGAAGGCGCGATAACGGAAGAAAAGGCATGTGAATGGGCGCTGCAGTTACTGGGACTGCTGTCGTATCTGCACGCGGGGAATCCGCCCGTGATCTACAGAGACCTGAAGCCGGACAATATCATCATCTGTCCGGATGGCGGCCTGCGGGTGGTAGATTTCGGCGCCGCATTATTTATCCGCTATCAGGATCCGGGAGCGGAAGACATGGCAGGGACGATAGGGTATGCGGCGCCGGAACAGTTCGGATGGGAAGGCATGAGAGATGGCAGAGCGGATGAACGGAGCGATATTTATACGTTTGGCGCAACTTTTTATCATATGCTGACAGGATATAATCCGTCGTTTCCGCCATGCGGCATCCGCCCGGTGCGGTGTATGAATCCGCTGCTGACGACCGCAGTTGAACAGATTGTCGAAAAGTGTACGAAACCCGAACCGGACAGGCGCTATCAGACGGTGGAAGAAGTAAGAAGAGATTTACTGCAGAGGGCTTCTTGTAAAAGAAAAAGGATATTCAGGCGCAAGGAGCGTTATATGATCCGGAAGATAGAAAAACGGATCCGTTTAACGCAGAAAAAAACAGTCGGCTTACTCGCCTGTGCAATATTCCTCTCCGGTATGGCGGCCGCCCTGTTCGGACTAACCGTGAGAGGAAGGGAACGGCCGCTGCCGGTTATTTTATATAATGCGCAGGGACAGAAGGTTATCGTCCGCTATGACAGCGTGTATGAAACCGATGGCAGCCTGATTATAGAGCTGGAGCCGCAGTTGTTTCCCTTAGAGGGGATACAGGCGCTTTCCGTCAGTCTGACAGACTGCGGCAGCGGTGAAAAGAGAGAGCGTATCTTTTATATACAAAGGAGCGGGATAGAGTAGGATAAAAAAATTCTGCAGTATCCGGGAAAAGAATTGTTTTCCGACGCAGAGGTGGTTTATAATAAAGTATAATGTCTTCCGATAAGAAGAAAGAACAGAAATGAGGTAGAAATATGCACAGAGAACATACAAGGACCGTAACGATCGGCGATAGAGTGATCGGCGGCGGCAATCCTGTTTTAATACAGTCCATGACCAATACAAGGACGGAAGATGCTGAGGCAACAACGGCACAGATCCTGCGTTTGGAGCAGGCGGGATGTGAGATCATCCGTGTTACGGTACCTACGATCGAAGCGGCGCAGGCCATTGCGGAAATTAAGAAAAGGATCCATATTCCGCTGGTAGCGGATATTCATTTCGACTATAAGATGGCAATCGCAGCGATCGAAAACGGCGCAGATAAGATCCGTATCAATCCTGGCAATATCGGCGGCAGAGAAAAACTGGCGGCAGTGGTAGCCGCAGCCAGGGAAAGGAATATTCCGATCAGAGTCGGTGTCAACAGCGGTTCTTTGGAGAAAGAACTGGTTGAGAAGTATCACGGCGTAACGGCGGATGGGATCGTAGAGAGCGCTCTGGATAAGGTACATATGATAGAGGAGGAAGACTATGAGAACATGGTCATCAGCATCAAATCATCCGATGTGCTGATGTGTATCAGAGCGCATGAGATTCTGGCAAAAAAGACTTTGTATCCTTTACATGTCGGCATTACGGAATCGGGCACGCTGCTTAGCGGGAATATCAAATCAGGGATAGGTCTTGGGGTGATCCTCTATCAGGGGATCGGTGATACGATACGGGTTTCTCTGACGGGAGATCCGGTAGAGGAGATTAAATCAGCGAAACTGATCCTGCGGACACTCGGTCTGCGCAAAGGCGGTATCGAAGTTGTCTCCTGCCCGACCTGCGGCAGAACGAAAATAGATCTGATCGGCCTTGCGAATCAGGTGGAAGCCATGACGGCGGATATTCCGCTGGATATTAAAGTGGCGGTCATGGGATGCGCCGTTAACGGACCGGGAGAAGCGAAAGAAGCAGATATCGGTATTGCAGGCGGTATCGGCGAGGGTTTATTGATAAAGCGTGGAGAAATTATCAGGAAAGTACCGGAGGAGGAATTGTTAAATACCCTGCGGGAGGAACTGCTCCACTGGCAAGAATAGGTTAAAAAGCGGTTATTCTGAATCCGCTTCATGGAGGATCGCATTGGCTAAGAAGTTTTTTGACGTATTTCCGACTTTAAAACTGGATAGTGGGATGACGGATCTGTTTGAACAGGTCATGGTGGAAAAAATTTCTGCAACGAAACGGAAAGATTTTTTGCGGATCTATCTTTCTTCGGACAGACTGATACAGAAAGAAGATATATTCCGTGTGGAACAGGAGATGAAAAGGCAGTTTTTCCCCAACATGCCCATAACGCTCCGTATTTATGAAAGATATCACCTTTCCGCCCAGTATAATCCGCAGAAGCTTATGGATATCTACCGTGAGAGCATTTTGCTGGAGCTGCGGGAATATTCGCCGATCGAATATAACCTGTTTAAGAACGCGGATATAACGTATCCTTCCGAAAAACAGATTATGTTAACCATTGAGGATACGGTCATGGGAAAGGGGAAGTCAGAGGAACTCGTACGGATCCTCGAGAAGATCTATAACGAAAGATGCGGTCTGTCCGTGGAGGTTCTGACTGCGTACAAAGAACATAAGACCGGGAAATATAAAGAAGATGACGATAAGAAGCTGGCAATGCAGATTGCGGCGATCTCAGCCAGAGCCGGTTACGGGAATGCAGTTTCAGAAGATGCAGATATGTCCGAGGGAATGGACGGTCAGGTACTGTCTGCATCTGTGCAGGATGCGGCAGCAGGATCAGGGCAGAATATGGTAAAAGGCGTTTCGTCCGATGGCGGGGCCGTGAAAACGGATAAAACAGACCGGATGGCCGGCATGGGAGCGCCGGGAAAGACTGGTGCGGCCGGCAGGACAGGCGCGGCCGGCAAAGGCGATATGCGCCGTGCGCTGAAACGCTCCGACAATCCGGATGTTTTATTCGGCAGGGATTTTGACGAAGAGGCGATGCCTATGGAGGAAGTCATAGGAGAGATCGGGGATATCGTCGTGCGCGGCAGGGTTCTGAATATGGATAAACGTGAGATCAAGAATGAGAGAATGATTCTGATCTATGATATTTCGGACTTTACCGATACGATGACAATCAAGATTTTTATAACGAACGAGCAGTATGAAGAGCTGACGGCAGAGCTTAAGCCGGGGGCTTTTGTGAAGATCAAGGGTACGGCGATCGTAGATAAATTTGACCATGAGCTGACGGTAGGTTCTGTTTACGGGGTGAAAAAGATACCGGATTTCACGGTATCGCGCGTGGATACGAGCGTGCATAAGCGGGTGGAACTGCACTGCCATACGAAAATGAGCGATATGGACGGTGTGTCGGAAGTGAAAGACATTGTAAAAAGAGCCTATAAATGGGGGCATCAGGCGATCGCCATAACCGATCACGGCGTGCTGCAGTCTTTCCCGGACGCCAATCATGTCTGGGAGGATCTGTGGAAGGCAGAGAAAAGCAAGAGAAAAGATGCCGGTGAAGAAGAACCGGACAAACAGGACTTTTTTAAGATCATTTACGGTGTGGAAGCTTACCTGGTCGACGATCTGAAAGAAATTGTCACAAATGATAAAGGGCAGGATCTGACAGCATCTTTTGTGGTATTCGATATCGAGACGACGGGGTTTTCGCCGGTGAATAACAGGATCATAGAGATCGGGGCAGTCAGAGTGGAAAACGGATCGATAACGGATCGGTTCTCTGCTTTTGTCAATCCGGATGTGCCGATTCCGTATGAAATTGAAAAACTGACGGGGATCCGTGACGATATGGTGATGGGAGAGCCGCAGATAGATGTCATTTTGCCGCAGTTTCTGCAGTTTTGTGAAGGGGCGGTCCTGGTGGCGCACAATGCCGGTTTTGATATGAGTTTTATCATGGAAAACTGTGACAGAATGGATATCGCACATGATTTTACGTATGTCGATACGGTAGGGATCGCCAGGGTATTGCTGCCCGGACAGGCGAAGCATACGCTTGATGCCGTGGCCAAAACGCTTGGAGTATCGTTGGAGAATCATCACCGCGCGGTAGACGATGCGGAAGCGACGGCGGAGATCTTTGTGAAATTTATTCCGATGTTTGCGGAAGCGGGTGCAGAGACGCTTGCCCAGGTAAACGCCATGGGCAAATCCAGTCCCGATATTGTAAAAAAACTGCCTACTTACCATGCGATCATCTTAGCCAAGAACAATGTGGGGCGTATGAATCTGTACCGCCTTGTTTCGGAGTCCCATTTGCATTATTTCGCCAGAAGGCCGCGGATTCCCAAGAGTCTGTTTATGCAGTACCGGGAAGGACTTCTGCTTGGCAGCGCCTGTGAAGCAGGGGAACTTTACCGCGCCCTGCTTGATGGCAGATCGGATGCGGAGATTGCCAGAATTGTCCGTTTCTATGATTATCTTGAGATTCAGCCGCTTGGCAATAACAGGTTTATGATAGAGTCCGAAAAACTGCCGCAGATCAATTCCATGGAAGATATTATGGAGATCAACAAAAAAATCGTGAAGTTGGGAGAGCAGTTTCATAAGCCGGTGGCAGCGACATGCGACGTGCATTTTCTCGATCCGGAAGATGAGATATACCGCCGGATCATTATGGCAGGACAGCATTTTTCCGATGCGGATAACCAGGCGCCTTTGTATCTGCGGACAACGGAGGAGATGCTGGAGGAGTTTGCCTATCTTGGCAGCGACAAGGCAAAAGAGGTCGTGATCACCAATACGAACCGGATCGCAGATATGATAGAATGTATGTCTCCGGTACGGCCGGATAAATGCCCGCCGGTCATTGCGGACAGCGATAAACAGCTGACGGATATCTGTTATAAAAAGGCGCATGAACTGTACGGAGAAAAACTGCCGCAGATCGTGGAAGACCGTTTGGAGAAAGAACTGCATTCCATTATCTCCAACGGCTTTGCCGTTATGTATATCATTGCGCAGAAATTGGTGTGGAAATCGGTGGAGGACGGTTATCTGGTAGGATCCAGAGGTTCCGTCGGTTCTTCCTTTGTGGCCAATATGGCGGGTATCACAGAAGTAAATTCACTAAGTCCGCATTATCTGTGTCCAAATTGTCATTACTATGATTTCGATTCGGAAGAAGTAAGCGCTTTCAGCGGCGGCGCAGGATGCGATATGCCTGATAAAGACTGTCCTGTCTGCGGTACGCCGCTGCAGAAAGAAGGATTTGATATTCCGTTTGAAACGTTCCTCGGATTCAAAGGCGATAAAGAGCCGGATATCGATCTTAACTTTTCCGGAGAATACCAGAGTAAGGCGCATAAATATACGGAAGTTATTTTCGGACACGGGCAGACTTATCGTGCGGGAACGATCGGCACGCTGGCGGATAAGACGGCGTACGGGTATGTAAAAAACTATTATGAAGACCACGGTGTACAGAAAAGAGTCTGTGAGATCAACCGGCTCGTTTCCGGCTGTACCGGCGTCAGAAGAAGTACGGGCCAGCATCCGGGCGGTATCGTCGTATTGCCGGTAGGGGAGGATATCAATTCTTTTACGCCGGTTCAGCATCCGGCCAATGATATGAAGACCGATATCGTAACCACGCATTTTGATTATCACTCAATCGATCACAATCTGCTCAAATTAGATATACTCGGGCATGATGATCCGACGATGATCCGTATGCTGCAGGATATGACGGGGATCGATCCGGTGAAGATTCCGCTTGACGATAAACAGGTGATGTCGCTTTTTGCATCCACAGAAGCGTTAGGCGTGACGCCGGATCAGATCGGCGGCTGTAAGTTAGGGTGTCTCGGCATCCCGGAATTCGGCACGGAATTTGCCATGCAGATGGTCATCGATGCCAAACCGAAATGTTTTACCGACCTTGTGCGGATCGCAGGGCTCGCACACGGAACCGATGTGTGGTTAGGAAATGCCCAGACATTGATCGAAGAGGGAACGGCGACGATCTCCACGGCAATCTGCTGCCGTGACGATATTATGATCTATCTGATGCATATGGGCGTGGAACCGGCGCTTTCTTTTACCATTATGGAGAGTGTGCGTAAGGGTAAAGGATTAAAACCCGAGTGGGAAGAGGCTATGGTGGCGGCAAATGTGCCGGAATGGTATATCTGGTCGTGTAAGAAGATCAAATATATGTTTCCGAAGGCGCATGCGGCGGCTTATGTTATGATGGCATGGCGCATCGCTTATTGCAAGATCAATTATCCGCTGGCGTACTATGCGGCCTTTTTCAGTATCCGTGCATCGGGATTTTCCTACGAGCTGATGTGTCAGGGACAGCAGCATTTGCTGGATATGATAGCGGATTATAAGCGCAGAAGCGATACTCTTTCGAAGAAAGAGCAGGATTCCTACCGGGATATGAAGATCGTGCAGGAGATGTATGCAAGAGGATTTGAATTTGCACCGATCGACATTTTTACCGCGCAGGCGAGACTGTTCCAGGTAGCAGGCGTCAATCAGCTGATGCCGTCCTTAAACAGTATCGACGGACTTGGTGAAAAGGCGGCGGAAGCAGTTGTGGAAGCGGCCAAAGATGGGCCGTTCCTTTCGAAAGACGATTTCAGACAGCGCACGAAGGTTTCCGCAACGGTAACGGAATTTATGGACAGCCTGGGACTGCTTGGCGATCTGCCGGAGTCAAACCAGATCAGTCTGTTTGATTTTGCGATGTAGTAAGAGCGGGCGTTTCCTGTAGATTTTGATTAAAGGATACAGGGCGCCAATCTTTACAAACAACGGGCAAAATGGTATACTCTAAAGCAACAAAACAAAAAGGAGGAATTTCATATGTCACATGGAAAAGGTCTTTCCGCAGACGAAGCGCTGCTCAAATTACAGCAGGGCAACGAAAAATATTTAAATGCATCCGCAAATCCGGGAGATGTATCTCCTGCCATACGTAAGGATACATGCGAAAATGGCCAGCATCCGTATGCAACCGTTATCACCTGTTCCGATTCCCGCGTTATTCCGGAGAGTATTTTCTCGGCAGGCATCGGTGAGTTGTTCACCATTCGCGTTGCGGGAAATGTTGTTAACAATTTCGAGATCGGAAGCGTAGAATATGCGGCAGATCATCTTGGAACAAATCTGGTCGTTGTGCTCGGCCACACGAACTGCGGCGCTGTAGGAGCGGCAATGAGCGGCCCCGGAGAAGGGTTTATCAAATCCATTACGGATGAGATACAGGCTGCAATAGGGGACGAAAAGGACGGATATAAAGCAAGCTGTCTGAATGTCAGAAACAGCATAGCTAAAATTGAAAAGAGCTTACATATTCCCGCAGGCCAGGACAAAGACGGTTTAAGAGTAGTAGGGGCAATCTATCATATCGAAGATGGTCATGTGGAATTTATGAAATAAAGAGAACGATGTATGGAACCGGCAGTCCTGCCGGTTCTTTTTTTGTGCCCATTTTTTGAGGCGTTCATATAATAGAGCATAGGAAAAAAGGAGAAATTTGAGTTTATGGCTATCGGTTACTTAATTGTACAGGCGAAGACCGCTCACGACGCCATTCCCTTAGAAGGCGTAAGGATCAGGATCACGGATGACGAAGGACAAAGCGTCTATGAACTGGTAACGGATGAAAGCGGCCTGGCGCCGCTTGTTTCTTTAGAAACGGTGGGCAGGGAGCTTTCTTTGGACCCGTATTATATCGGAAATCCCTATGTAGGCTATAATGTGTTTGTGCAGGCAGCAGGGTTTGATTCCATGTCCATTAAGGGGATTCCCATTTATGATGGAGAGACTGCGATCCAGCAGCTTATGCTGACGCCGATGCAGGGAAGTGCAAGGAATGCATCTACAACGGAAATTTCGTTAAATAAGCCTGCTGCGTCCATGCGTGAGGGACGCTATCAGGAAGCGCCCGTCTCGGAACCGCGTGTCCTGCGTCAGGTAGTGATTCCCGATCCGATCACGGTACACTTGGGACGTCCTTCCGCTTATGCCTCCAATGTACAGGTATCTTTTCCGGATTATGTCAAAAACGCAGCCAGCAGTGAAATTTATCCTACCTGGCCGGAAGCTGCCCTGCGGGCTAATATCTATGCGATCATTACGTTTGCGCTGAACAGGGTTTTTACGGAATGGTAGCGAAACCAACGTCTGTTCGGGAATGTGACAGGCCCGCGTTTCATAAGATTTCATTAAGAAAAAACAGGAACAGAGAGTATGAAAGTAATTTTGGAATCTGCCCGGTCTTCCGAACAAGAACAGTTGGAAGAGGCCGTGAAGGAGGAAGTGAGAGAACTCCTTATGGATATGCTGCGGGAATACCTGCGGAGAAAAGGAGACAGCGCCTTATGAAAAGAGTCAGAATGCTGCTGCGCGTCAGTTCCAACCAACAGCTGGAAGCAGACGGCGATCTGTCTGTGCAAAGGCAGCTTGTGAAGGAATATGTGGAAAAACAAAAAGACTGGAAACTGGATGAGAAAGAGTATTTTGAGGGAAGCAGCAGCGCCTATAAAAATACGGTGATGGACAGGGATATTTTGAAAGAGGCATTAAATGACGCGGCGGCCCGGGAATACGATATTCTTGTGACCTATAAAGACGACAGGATCGGACGCAGGATGTGGGAGATCGGAGCATACGTTATGACGTTAAAGAGCAACGGGGTGGACATTTATACCGTAAAAGATGGCTGTATATCACCCGAAAATGACGATATCATGGGCCAGATGGTATTGGCGCTCAGATACGGCAGCGCACAAAAAAGCAGTTCCGATACCGGCATGCGGGTAAAGGATACGGCACAGAAGCTGGTGCAGAAAGGCAGATTTATGGGAGGAACGGCGCCCTACGGCTATGAACTGGTATTATCGGGAGAGATCAGCAAGCACGGGAGAGCGCTGCATAAGCTGCAGATCATACCGGAACGGGCAAAGGCCGTCCGCTATATCTTTCATCTGTCTTTGTACCGGGAGTACGGTTCTGCGAAGATTGCAAAGAAATTGAACGAGGATGCACATTATAAGCTGTTAGCGCCGAATGACACCTGGAAAAGCGCGACGGTGACCAGCATTCTGACCAATCCGATCTATGCGGGATACACAGCCTATAAACGCAGGGAGCACAGAAACGGCCAATATCACAGACTGGACAGTGTAGACTGGATAAGAGCCGAAGTCCCGAATGAAGAGATCCGTATTATCGATCAGGACATATGGGATAAAACACAGGCAAAGCGCAAATGCAGGGCAGCGAAGTTCTGTCAGGGCGCGGGGCGGGAAAACGTCAGAATTGCCGGTAAAAAAGATGGTATGCTGTCGTTAATTGACGTTATTTACTGCGGGCACTGTGGGCGGAAACTGACAAACGGAACCAAATACAGCTATTGGACGATCAAGGCAACCGGGGAAAGACGGGCCTGTAAGATCCCCCTATACCGTTGTCCGGCGATGCAGGAAGGGATGCCGCATCAGGGCAGGGGACAATTTAGAGCCGACAAAATAGAAGCGGTCGTATATGATTATATAGGCAGATATCTCAACAGGATGCAGGAGAGCACAGAGATGATACAGGAGATCGAAGCATGCCGGAACGAAGAAAAGGAAGCGCTTGAAAATGAGATGAAAAGACTTTCGGGAGAACTGGAAAAGATCGTTCATGGCATTGCGCTGATGCAGAGCCGTATTCCGGATGCCATGAGCGGGGCATATCCTCTGCGTATAGAAGAGATTGCGGCGGCGATCGGGCGTCAGCGGGACAAAGAAATGACATACAGACGACTGCTCGATGAGAAAACAAAGCTATTGGCAGAAAACGATCTGCGTTATGGCTGCCGGGAGAAAGTAAAGGAGACGATCCCATCTTTTGCCCGGCTTTTTCAGGAGGCCGACAGGCATACACAGCGGGTACTTGTGAATACAATGATCGAACGCATTGAAGTGACAGGAGAGCAGATCGTGATCCGGTTTAAAATGCAGACAGGCGTGTAAAGACGGTCTGCCGGCAAAGCAGCGGGGGAACGTCAAATGAGCGGTGGTCGCAGGGTACAGAAGCCGCGGCTACAATTTTGACATTACGAACAGTACGGCGTATGATCAGGCTTTCGTTTATGGAAGACCAACCTATGAATCGATCAACAGGATCGTAGACGAGATCTTTAATGAATATGTCCGCAGACAGGGACAGGAAGCGCCCTATTTTACGTCTTTTTGCAATGGTACGACAACGACCTGTTCGGGTCTGTCGCAGTGGGGTTCTGTTACGCTTGCCCAGAGAGGACTTTCTCCGCTGCAGATCCTGCGCAATTATTATCCGGACGATATAGAGATTGCGGAGACAGATACGGTTACCGGTGTACTTTCATCCTATCCCGGCACTGTTTTACAAAGCGGAAGTACGGGTCTTGCCGTAGAGACGATCCAGACTTACTTGAACAGAATACGAAGAAATTATCCTGCGATTCCGCTGATTACTGATGATACAGGGACGTTCGGCCCTACGACCAGAGCGGCCGTAACGAAATTCCAAAGTATTTTCAATCTGCTGGCCGATGGCATTGTCGGGAAAGCTACCTGGTATAAGATTTCCGAAATATATACGGCCGTAACGAGGCTTGCGGAGTTAGACAGTGAAGGAACTTCGCTCGGGATCGGTACGGTTCCGCCTTCATCCGTACTGCGGCAGGGGTCAGGCGGAGCGGATGTTATTACGTTGCAATATCTGCTGAATGTGATCTCGGAGTTTTATCCTTCCGTACCGGCCATAGCCCAGGACGGTATTTTCGGAAACGGTACGAGGCAGGCGGTAATTGCTTTTCAGCAGTTAAAGAACCTGACGCCCGATGGAATCGTCGGAGCAGCTACATGGAGAGCGCTCTATGACGTTTATCAGGGAATTGAGAATAACGTTCCTCCGGGAGGAGGCGGAGCCGGCAGCGGTGAAATGGAATATGTTGTCCGTGCGGGAGATACGTTATGGCTGTTAGCGCAAAGATTCGGCACGACAGTGGATGCGATCAAAAGGCTGAACGGCCTGACAAGCGACAATCTGAGCATCGGTCAGGTACTCAGAATACCGACCGCATCCAACGATTCCTATTTTGAATATACGGTGCGTTCCGGCGACACGTTGTGGCTGCTGGCACAGCGCTTCGGTACGACGGTAGACGCGATCAGACGGCTGAACGGCCTCTCGGGCAGTGCGCTGAGCATCGGTCAGGTACTGAGGATTCCGAGTAACGGTTGATGGCTTGTGCGAATCTTTCGAATAAGATATAATGAGTGTTGGTAAGAAACGCCGGCCGATTGTTCCGGCGGACTCGGAACAGGAAAATCTTGACGTCCGGCTTCGTATATGATGCGGGGCCGGCGAAGACGAACGCACAGGGAGGAACGGATGGGGAAATTTAAAAAAAATATTCAAAAGATCGGAGAAATTCTGGAACTGATCGTAGCGGTACTGGTGCTGGCAGGTATTATTCTGTCAGTCTGCAGTCTGGTCAAAGATTTTGCCATTTTCAGGACTTTGTTGGACGATACGGCATCATTCAGAACTTATCTTGACGATATATTTGTCATTGTGATCGGGATCGAGTTTCTGCAGATGTTCTGCCGTCCGAATTCAGACAATATTATGGAGGTGCTGATCTTTCTGGTAGCCCGTCATATGATCGTCAGCACGACGACGCCGTATGAAGATTTTGTGTCGGTCATCAGTATCATTTTACTGTGTGTTCTGCGCCGGCATCTGCATAATACAAGGGAAAAGGACAAAACGAAAACAGAAGCGGAAGGAGAAGAAGTTATATGAATGCATTCAGAATCATTACCATGCTTTTTCCGGAGGGAAAAAAGAAAGCACTGACACTTAGTTATGACGATGGTACGGTATTGGACCGCCGGCTCGTGGAGATTATGAACCGCTGCGGTGTAAAGGGAACTTTTAACTTAAATGCCGGCACGCTCGATAGAGGAGAGGCTGAAACAGACGCCGGAAGAGTGACGAGGGAGTCTGTCATAACCCTTGAGGAGATCCCGGCACTGTATGCCGGACATGAGGTCGCAACACACGCTTCAAAGCATACGTCGCCGGTAGACTGCGGCAGCGTGGCGCTATATGAGATTCTGGAAGACAGAAGAGTCTTTGAGAGCGTTCTGCCGTATCTTGTTACCGGACATGCTTATCCGTTCGGTATTTATAATAAAGATGTTTTTGCCATGTTAAAGGCAGCAGGCATCCGCTATGCCCGTACGGTCGCATCGACAGGCGGCTTCGAACTGCCGGAGAATTTCCTCGAATGGCATCCGACGACGCATCATGCGGATCCGCGTCTCATGGAACTGGCGAAACGATTCTGTGAAGAGGAAAAAGGAGACGCAAAGCTCTTTTATCTGTGGGGACACTCTTTTGAATTCGAACGGGAGAATAACTGGCATGTCATAGAGGAATTCCTTACATATATGAAAAAATTTTCCGATACGATATGGATGGCGACAAACGGTGAGATCGTCGATTATGTGACGGCGTATAAAAATCTTGTTTTTTCGGCGGACGGTTCTAAAGTCTATAATCCGTCGCTGCAGACAGTATGGCTTTCATCAGGCGGGAATGTGTTCCGTATCGCGCCGGGTGAGATCAATACGGAAGGGATATTATAAAAAGCGAAAGAACATGAAAAAAGATACATTTTATAAACAGATCTATAAACTGGTACTGCCGATTGTCATTCAGAATCTTTTGAGCGCGGCAGTCTCTTCTGCGGACGTGCTGATGCTCAATTATGTGGGACAATCATCCATTTCTGCCGTATCGCTGGCATCACAGTATGCCAGTGTTCTTTTTATGGTGTTTTACGGACTGGGAACCGGAGCGACGATCCTGTGCGCACAGTATTACGGCAAAGGAGATATGCAGGCGATCCAGGTCATAGAGGGTATTGCGCTGCGGTTTTCTTTGTTGATATCCGTAGTCTTTGCAGCGCTTACGCTGTTCGTGCCGGAAGGAATGATGCGCATTTTTACGGATGATGCGGAACTGATTACGATAGGAGCGTCCTATCTGCGGTTTATGAGCGTCAGTTATTTGTGCTGGGGCATTATGGAAATTTATCTGGCGGTACTTCGGAGCATCGGCAGGGTTGTGGTCTGTACGGCTTTGAATGTGCTCGCGTTTTCCCTGAATATTCTGTTAAATGCCGTTTTTATTTTCGGCCTTTTCGGAGCGCCGAAGCTTGGCGCTATGGGCGTAGCGATTGCAACTTCCATGTCCAGAGTGATAGAACTTGTCGCATGTCTTATTGTGTCCGGTATGAGTAAGGACATCAAACTGGATTTTCGCTATCTGTTTGTGAAGAACAAAGCATTGTTTTCCGATTTTATCAAGCTGTCCTTACCGGCGCTTGGAAACGATATCAGTTGGAGCGTAGCTTTTTCCATGTACGCGGTCATCATCGGACATCTTGGAACGGATGCCGTAGCAGCCAATTCTTTTGTCGTCGTCGTGCGCAACTTCGGAACGATCCTTTGTTTCGGCATGGCGAGTGCCGGCGGTATCTTATTGGGAAATATCATCGGCGAGAATAAGCTGAAAGAGGCCGAGGACGGCGCCAGGAAACTGATGAAGCTTACGATCATGGCAGGCGCGGCCGGCGGTCTTATTATCCTGGCAGCTACGCCGCTTGTATTAAGCTATGCGGATCTGACCGAGCAGGCTATGCGCTATTTGAAGTATATGCTGCTTATCAATACTTATTATGTCATGGGAGCGGCAGTCAACACGACACTCATCGCAGGCATTTTCCGTGCGGGAGGCGACAGCCGGTTCGGTTTTATCTGCGACACCATCGATATGTGGGTGTATGCCGTACCGCTTGGTTTTTTTGCGGCGTTTGTTTTAAAACTGCCGGTGATGTGGGTGTATTTTCTGCTCTGTACCGACGAGTTCGTAAAATGGCCCTGGGTCATTAAACATTATCGCAGTAAGAAGTGGCTGAACAATATTACGAGGGAAGATCTGTTTGCGGAAGATGGCGTAAAAAAATAGACCTTTTATTACATGAAAAGTAAAATAAATCTCTTTTGCCGGAAGATGATCCGGTAAAAGGGATTTTTTATGTGATGAGAAACTGCTTTGGAAGCAGTGTGGAAACCGGTCCATTCGTTCCTCTGCAGTGACGTCAAAAAAGTATTGACATATGGCCTACACAATGTTAATATAAAGTATGCCTACAGGGTGTTAATATAAAAATTGATACACGGCATGCAAAAAGCAGTTTGGAGAGAAAGGCGTGGTATTGATATGATGCAGCAGATTTCGGAATCGGAAGCGGTTTTAATGAAGATCATATGGGACAACGGCGGATGCGCGCTGTATTCTTATATTATGGAGGAACTTGAGAAGAAAGAGGCCGGCTGGAAAAAGAACACGGTGTTAACATTACTGTCCCGCCTCGTGGAGAAAAAATTCTTAAAAACCAATAAGATCGGCAGGCGCAATGAATATCTGGCGCTTGTTTCAGAAGCGGAATATCAGGCGATGCAGACGCATCATTTTGTGGACAGGATCTATGCCGGGAATGTGAAGGGACTGGTCGCAACGCTGCTGCAGCAGGATATTATTTCTTCGGATGAACTGCAGGAGATCGAACAGTACTGGCAGACGAAAATGAAAGGAGCGGATCATAATGGCTGAATTTATGATTGTTCTGCTGTCGCTTTCTTTTTCCGGGACCTTTCTATTTGCGGTTGTTTATATCGCGACACGTCTTTTGAGAAACAGACTGAGCAGGAGATGGCAGTATTATATCTGGCTGATCGTCATTCTGCGTTTTTTGATACCGTTTGCACAGACGGGGAATCTGACGAATGTTCTGTTTCGAAGCGTGAGTGAGTTCGTGCAGGACAGTACGGATATGTCAAAGCGGCAGATAATGGAAGAACAGACTGCGGATGCTGCAGCCGGTGCACCGGCCGGTATATCTGATACCGATGCTGCGGAAACTTCTGCGGAAACAATGAAGGAGCCGCGCAGGATCATGCACAAAGATACGGCGTCCGCAGATACAAAGTCAGAACATAGAATCGATGCTGCATGGTTTCTTTTTTTCGTTTGGGCGTTTGGCGCGGCATTTTGTTTTCTTCGTAAAGTTACTGCATACAGACGTTTTATACAGTATTTAAATGACGGGAATACGGAAGTATCGGAAACAGAGGTTTTAGATGGCTTTTCGGTATGTAAAGAGCGGCTTCCTGTAAAGAGAAAAATAGAAATTTACCGGAATCAGGCGCTTTTTTCTCCGATTATGACTGGTTTTTTTCATCCCTGCATCATCATTCCCGATGTGACGCTTAAGACGGATGAGGCCGTGTATATTTTCATGCATGAACTTGTGCATTACAAATACGGAGATATGTTTTATAAGTGGCTTGTGCAGCTTACCATCTGCCTGCACTGGTTCAACCCGGTCATTTATTTTCTGGGGAAAAAAGTAAACGAAAACTGTGAACTTGCCTGCGATGAAAAGGTGATCGGAGAACTGAACGGGCAGGAGCGGAAAGCGTATGGGGATGCACTGCTTTCTTTTATGAAAAGAGAGAAAGTTTATGAAAATCCGACGGCGTCTCTTACCTTATCTGAAGGGGCGCAGCAATTAATAGAAAGGCTTGGTGCGATCATGGATTATAAGAAGAAAACAAAGAGCGGCCTGTTTTGCGCAGGACTGCTGACAGTGGTCATCTGCTTTTTCTTTGTGACGCTCGGCGCATATGCCGGGAAAAAAGAACCGGCGGAAGCGGTCGAAGCGGAAGCGGCAGTGACGGACGATTACAGCATCATCAATATAGATAATATTTATTATATTCTGACATCCGATGCAGATATAGACGACATTCCGGGCGGTACTGCGACAGAAGGGTTTGTAGAAATCGTACTTGTCAAAAAAAGCGGGTATGCGTCTATCGGACCGTTTCTGAAACATAATTTTCTAAGTGGTGTGGAAAAGCAGTGTCAATATGCGGTTGAAAACGGTCACTTGTCCCCAAAAGAAGCGAAGACTATTATGGAAGCAGCAGCGGAGATAGAGGATTCCGGGTTTGACATAGCAGGTGGATTAGACGCATTGGATTCGTTAGACACATTGGATGCATTAGATGACTCGGATTCCTTTGTCGAAAAGTGGAATGAAGGAAAAGCATCTTATGTTCAGAGCTGCTTTTATCAGGATCCTTACGCAATTGCATTGGGTTGGAATTTAAGAGACCATGTGCTGGGAGATCTGCAGACGGTAACACAGTCTGTTACATTAGAAGATGGCAGTAAGATGACAGTTTATTTTGCGGAAGAACTGAAAAAATACGTGGATGATCCGGAAGCGATGCAGGCTGTTGCGAAACTTATTTCGCAAGTGAAAGAAGATGTGGCAAACGATGAATTCAGGATTAATAACATGATATCGCCTGCGGTGGAAAAACCGGTCATTGTGAATTTGATCTATATACCTTATGAGGAAATAAATGATTTTGCCAAGAATGCGTACCGGAGGGGCGATGTAGGGCAGTTTTCCTATGTAGAGTCCGAACTGACCGATGAAATCAGGGAAAGCTATATCGAAAGGGCATATCAGGAGGATAAAATAGACTTTTTCTGTATTCTGGCCGACGATCTGCCGCAGGAAAAAAGAGACGAATACGGGTGGAAATGCTATGAAGAAGATAAGGTCGGTTTTTTCTGTATGCTGACGTTATCGGAAGAGACCAGGCAGGAAATAAGGAAAAAGGCGAAGCAGGATAATAAAATCGACTTTTATTATATCCTGGAAGATTAGGGAGCAGACGGCCGAATTCTGTCGCGAAGCTGTGGTGAAGTAAGATTTTTCTTTGGTTATTGTCCTTTGTTTGTGATATGATTTAGATAAAGAGAAATTCAGGGAGGGCCGTTATGCGATACCAGAATCTAGTGGACGAAATGGTTGAAAAAAGTAAAAGTATTTTTAAAGAGAGTCTTACAGGCATATATCTGCATGGTTCGCTGGCGATGGGGTGTTTTAATCCCAATAAAAGTGATATCGATCTCATTATCGTAATAAATGACGGCATTACGGAACTTCAAAAAATGCAGTTTATGAATGATGTTGTAGAGTGGAATAAAAAAGCCCCGGCCAAAGGACTGGAACTTAGTATTGTCAGGAAAAAATACTGTAAAAACTTTCTTTATCCCACACCGTTTGAACTGCATTTTTCAAATGCACATTTGCAATGGTTTATGGATGATCCGACAGATTATATACATAAAATGAACGGTACAGATAAGGACCTGGCCGCGCATTTTACAATGATAAAGAAATATGGCATTGTATTGCACGGGGAGAAAATAGAGGATGTATTTGCAGATGTGCCAAGAAAAGATTATATGGACAGTATTTGGTTTGACATGGAAGGGGCTAGGGAGGCTATAGCGGACGAACCTGTTTATGTCATTTTGAACTTGTGCAGAACTGCCGCCTTTCTTAAGAACGATTTGATTCTTTCCAAAAAACAGGGCGGAGAGTGGGCATTGCAAAATCTCCCGGCGCGATATCATACTTTCATCTCAAATGCCTTACAAAGTTATATGTATGACAAGGAGATGGACTTAGAGACTGACGAAGGGCAGAAATTTGCTAATGAGATGCTGCGGATGATAAGGGAAATTTAATGAAAATCTGTTGATAAGCAGGTATTTAATACCTTATAATGAAAACTACGAGCGTTGCTGTACTATAGAGCCGGTCATGATTCATTTCAAAGAGGAAAATACAATGCACAAACTGGCGATACTTTCAGATACCCATGGACTGCTGCGTCCTGAGATTATGGAAAAACTGCGTGACTGCGAAGCAATCCTGCATGCCGGCGATATCAATCATCAGACGATCCTGGATGAACTGCATAAAATCGCCGCAGTATATGTCGTGCGCGGCAATAACGATAAAGAATGGGCGGAAGGGATACCGGAAACGCTTAACGTTACCCTTTTTGGCGTCCGCTTTTTCATGGTGCACAACAAAAAGAAGATTCCGAAAGACCTGAAGAATATCGATGTAGTGATCTATGGACATTCTCATAAATACGAAGAAAAACAGATAGGTGAAACACTTTATGTAAACCCGGGAAGCTGTGGGCCGAGGAGGTTTACACAGCCTGTCACTATGGCGATCCTGCAAATCTGTGACGATAAGTCCCTGCAAATAGAAAAAATTGAAATATCGGGACAGCTTTCCGAGAGGCAGAAACAGACTTACGAAAACAAGGAGACATCTTGTGACGAAAACGCGCTCTGTCCGGAAGAAAAGAAGATACCGGCGGATATAAAACGAATCATAAAGGCGGTCATGCGGGATACCGCCCGCAGGAAGAGTGTAAAGGAAATGGCGGAAAGTTATGGTATCAGTGAAGATCTGACAGAGCAGATATGCCGTCTGTATCTGACGCATCCGGGAGTGGATGCGGATGGGATTATGGGGAAGATGGGATTGTGAAAAAGACAGGATTGAAAACGGAGCATAGATTTACATGGCGATAAAACGACTGGAAATAAAAGGATACCGTTCTATTGATGATATGAAGCTGAATGCAAAACAGATCATGGCGCTCATCGGACCGAATGGAAGCGGGAAATCGAATATACTCTCGGCGCTGTATTTTTTTTACAGAAGCTTGACCGCTGAGCAGAGGGAAGAAAATATTTTTGACGCAAATAATAAATTACGCAATGAAGTGTGCATCAGAGTAACCTATGATTTACAGGAGATTCTCAAAAAGATACAGCATAATCTAAATGGCGGAAGTATAGAATACGAAAAATATTACACCAAAATACTGGCGATTGCCAAAGAAGATGAAATTGTACTGGAGCTGATTAAGAGGAAAGAAAAACGGACGATATGGAATCAGGATTATAATATCCGTCAGATCATTTCCTTTCTGTTTCCGATTTACTTTGTGGATTCACGCGAGATTATGCTGACCGATTGGCATGATCTGTGGGGACTGATCGGCGATCTGGTAAAACTGCGTCATGAAGATTCTGAAAGACTGCAGGGCGATATCAGACAAAAGATCACAGACGACTATCAATCTATGGACGGCCGTTTGAGAAATCTGGTCAGGCTTCTGGAAGAAAAACGGATCAATGTGAAGAAAATGACACCGAAACAGCTCGGAGAAGTAACTGCGGAAATTGCTGTGGGCGGCCGGATGTTTCAATATGGTGAGCGCAGTCTGCAAGAGTATTCCAACGGAACCAATGCCTATAATTATACTGTTTTTCTGATCAATATCTTAAATATGTTAAAGCGTTATAAATTGAAGGAACCGATCATTGTGCTGGACGAACCGGAGATCAGTCTGCATTATCTGCTGATAGACGAACTGATGGAAAAGATTTTTGTGGTTTCCGATAATCTGCAGTTTTTTCTCTCCACCCATTCTGCCAGATGCGTAAAGGCATTGTTGGAATCCGAGGAGCAGGTATCCGGCATCTACCATATCGTACTGTCCGGGCAGTATACGAAAGCGAAGCGTGTGAAGGAACTGCCGCGGGAGGCGTCCAGAGAAAGAGCCGTTATTACGGAAGCTTATACGAACAGCTGCTTTGCAAAGATGGTCTTAAATGTCGAAGGGTCGACAGAGCAGGAATTGTTCAGGAATAAATATCTGCGTCTTGTTTTTCCAACTTTAAAAGAGGTGGAGATCGCCAATGGCATGAGCAATCAGGTCATCTATAATCTGACTGCGCCGCATAAGAGGAATTATCAGATTCCCGGATTTGCGGTCATGGATATGGACAAAGTTTTGGAAAAAAAGGATAAACAGAACAGATTTCTTTTTAAGAAACTAAAAGATTACCCGATTGCGAAAGAAACCTTTCACTTTGGAGAACAAAGGGGAAATACGTTGTATCGTAGAAAGCGGATCGAGAGGATGTGTGAAAAATGCAATTTCTTTTTTCAGTATCCGTTTTTTAGCTGCTCAGATGAAAATTTTGTATGCCTTTTGGATGAGATCAAAAATTATTATGAAAACTACCATGTGTTTTTATGGCGAAACACAGTGGAAGGAGCGTTGATCACCGCCGGGAACCTGCAGATTTTTCTGGAGTATATGAAGGAAAGAAAAAACAAAGATTATGAGAATCTTATTCTCATGGAGACGAAGTACCCGTTTTTAAAAAAAGAAAAAAATCAACTGTTGAATTACGTACGCCTTCTTTTTTCCGGGAAAAGCGATTATCTGCTTACCAAAAAGAAGATAAAAGAGCTGAATCCGCAGATTCATGACAGGCTGACGGAAAATATGAACCGGATCGATAAGACAGGCGGGTGGGTAAGCGACTGGCTGGAATTCTATTTTCTGGGAACGGCGAGACGAACCGGTGCCGACGTTTCTGATTTCTCCCAGTTTCGCAGATGGTTGGAAACGGGAAATAACAAAGAAAACGTCAGGGATAAGGCGGAAAAAGATTTCGTGGAATTGCATCAATTACATCGTCTTCTGCAAAAAAATTGGGATGACAATAGGGTAAAATAGTGATAAACTGACATAGAGCAAGCAGTAATTCTGTGTATGGCGGCCATACCACAGACCCGTGCGGCGATATGGGAGTATCGGTAACCCATGGGATTCATGTGACTCTATAAATTAAATTTAACGTAATCGGTGTCGTAATATGTTAAATCAGACTGGATAATTCCCTAAACGGATATTTCAAGGAGTGCTTGCTCTTTTTTTGGGTGACAAATGATGAAAATATATGATTATCAATATTTCCTGCGGGCGATCCTGCAATGCAGCCGGGATGAAGTTGAAACTCTGACGGAGAAAAAAAGTCTCTTATACGAATCTTTTGAAATCCCCAAGAAAAACGGAATGCGGGAAATCCATGCCCTGGCGGAAAGTAAAAAAGGAAAAAAACTGATGCAGATACAAAAGAATCTGCATCAGCGTTTTTTATGCAGACTGCCGATCGCCGTACCGGCGCATGGCTTTGTGAAAGGGAAAAACTATCAGACTTTTCTGGAGCCGCATCTGGGGAACGAATTCTTCATGAGACTGGACATTGAAGATTTCTTTCCTTCTTTTTCCATGGATTTAATGCGTAAAATACTTCGTGAACATATCGAAGACGAGAGAGCGCTTGCAGATGTAATGGAGCTTTGTACGTTGGATGATAAACTGCCGCAGGGAATTTGCACTTCCCCCGTGCTATCCAATATTCTTTTCAGGCGGATCGATCAGAGGATATTGAAATACTGCCAGACAATCGAAGAGGGACGCAGAATGCAGAATCGTTATCCCAATGAGTCAAAGATTAAGATTTGCTATACGCGATATGCGGACGATCTGCTTTTCAGTTCCGATCAGTTTGATTTCAAAGAAAATCTGCATTTTCTCCGAATGATCCGTAGGATCTTAAAAGAGGACGGATTTCGGATCAATAAACAAAAGACGATTATGGAAAGGGAAAAGATCGTATTAAACGGCTATGTTCTGGATGACAAGCTGCATCTTTCCAGGAAAAAGCTGCAGAATCTCAGGCGGATCCTCTATTTTTTTCGGAAGAAAAATGCAGTGGATTATGCAGTGGACACAGCACTTTTTCTACCTGATCAGTCGTCTGATAAGCAGGAGCTGTTGCGGAAGCTGTTGCAGGAGTTAAATTATACAAATATACAGGATCATGGAGAAAAAAAGACGTTTAACAGTATATCTTCGCTGATCCAGTATCTTTGCGGTTATCGATCCTGGCTGATCAGTATCATACAGACAGGAGACGAGAGAGATAAGGCGGACGAAAAGATTCCACGTTATATAAACCGCATTGAACTGTTATTACAGGAATTGGAAAAACAGGAAGCATAAAGGACGGGAGAGAAAGATTATGGGCGGCGAACGGATTGAACGTTATTGGTCATATGAAATGAAATCGCTTTTGGAAAGATATAGACAGTTTGAGACGCTGATTCCGGCGGCTCACGGAAGGGGCGCGGCGCATCGGGGAGAGGATGGCCGTTATGTTGAAAGTATTTTAAAAGAGACATTAAAGAAGTTTCTGCCGACCGGCGTTGAAATTTTGTCCGGTTTTATTCTGCGTGCCGGCGTTGAGAGCAGTATGTCCGGCAAGGCAAGAAAAAGGGATGAAGATAAACATTCTTCCCAGCTTGATCTGATTGCGTACGACGTACATAACTATCCCGTTTATCAGAGATTCGGGGATACGGCGGTCGTTCTGCCGGAAGGGGTGTTAGGCGTCATATCCGTTAAGAAAACGCTGCGTGCAGACGAACTTTCCGGAGAGATAGGGGCACTGAAAAAGGCGTCGCAATTATGCTCTTTGCTGGAAAGAAAGGGACCGTTTCTGGCGCTTGTGGGTATGGATGATGATCTGGGGAAAGAGTCTGAGGAGTGTGCAAAAAAAATTGTAAAGATTATTCGGAATGTGTTTACACAAAATACGGAAGAACAGGCCTGTTATGAACCGGTCAGCTATGAAGAATTACCCGGTTTTATCGGTAATCTGTCAAAATGGACGATACATAGACGCCATGGATACGAGCCGGAGACGGAAAAGAAGTCAGATAATAAGAAATGCAGAGAAAGCGCGGAATATCAGATGTATATTCATAAGGAAGAGGAAAGCCATTTGGGCCTGCAGTTTTTATTAAAAGGAATTCTCGATGTCTATTATAGCGATGGCAGAAATCACGGAAAGCAGCCGGGATTTTTCAGCTTTCCATCCGGGAGATCCTTTGACTGGAAATCGGATAAGATTCCTTGTGATATGTGTTCGGCGCAGAGAATATCATCATGATCATCAGCTGCAGTCGAAGAACCGATATTCCCAACTATTATGCAGATTGGTTCCTGCATCGCATCAAAGAGGGATTTTTATATGTGAAAAATCCGATGAATCCGCATCAGATCAGCCGGATAGACTTATCGCCGGACGTTGTGGACTGCATTGTCTTCTGGACCAAAAATCCGGCGCCTATGCTGAAACGTCTGGATGAACTCCGGGCATATCCTTATTATTTCCAATTTACACTCACCGGTTACGGCAAAGACCTGGAACCCGGACTTCCCGATAAAAGGACTGTCCTGATCCCGACTTTCCGGGAGTTGTCCGAAATAATAGGCGCACAGAGAGTTATCTGGCGTTATGATCCGATTTTGTTTCATGACAGATATACTTCAGCTTACCATTTGAAAGCTTTTGAAGAAATCGCACATTCTTTGTGCGGTTATACGAAGCGGGTGGTTATCAGTTTTATTGATCTTTATGCGAAGACCATGCGCAATATGAAAACCGGCGCCATACAGATCATGACGCAGGATGAGATCCGTCATCTGGCCGGAGAACTTGCCGTAATCGCGAAGAAATACGGACTTGTCATAGAGACATGTGCGGAACAGATCGATTTAACACAAGAGGGCATCCGGCACGGAAGCTGTATCGACAAGGAATTGATCGAGGAGATTACAGGCTGCAGGATCGTAGCAGGCAAAGACAGAAATCAGCGGAAAGCGTGCGGATGTATCGAAAGTGTGGAGGTCGGAGCCTATCATACCTGTTTAAACGGCTGTCGATACTGTTATGCCAATGAGAGCGAAGCAAAAGTGGCAGGAACGGTTCAGAGCTATGATGTGAAGGCGCCGCTGCTTTGCGGAGCGGCTGCTTTAGAAGATAAGATTACGGAAAGAAAGATGAAGTCCTTAAAAAACACACAGCTTACAATAGATTTTCCTTAAAAGATCATGCAGGCCAATGCTGCATGGTCTTTTATTTTTTCTCTTTTGTTAAGAAATTCTTTCGATTTTTCCACTGATCATTTTCCATTTTGCAGGGTATCCTATCGGTAAAGTAACAGCAAAAAAGAAAATGAGGTGATAAGACATGAACATTGATATGCTGACACTTTATTTTACCAGATACGGAGCTATTGCAATTTTTGTGATCGTATTACTGGAATATATGAACATGCCCGGTTTTCCGGCAGGGATCATCATGCCCCTTTCCGGAATTTGGGCGGCGAAGGGAAATATCCATTTCCTGCATGTAATGGCGATTACATTGGCGGCGGGGGTGCTTGGAAGCTGGATCTTATATTTTCTCGGCCGAACGGGCGGCAGTCTGCTTTTGGAAAAATATCTGCATAAGTTCCCGAAACAGAGGGAGGCAATCGAACGGAATTTTGCAATGATCAGGCAGAAAGGATGCTTTGGCATTTTCCTGAGTAAACTGATCCCTATGGTCAGGACACTGATTTCGATTCCGGCAGGGGTGTTAAAGATCAATTTCATGAAATACACGGTCAGTTCCGCGCTTGGCGTCTTTGTATGGAATCTGATATTCGTAGGAGCCGGGTATTTTCTGGGGGATGCGGTATTTGCCTATTTGACATGACAGGGTCTTATGTAATATGGAAGCGCCGAGGCGGGCGGTCAGGCAGAGAAAAAAGTTTTCTGCTGAAGGGCCCTATAAAAATGCCGGCACTTGGAATTTGGACCGTTTACGGTTCAAATCCCTTAGTACCGCTGCATTTTTAACGGAGCGAAAGCGTGCCTCGAAGCAGAAACTTTTTTCTCTGCCTGACCGCCCGCCTCGGCGCTTCCATAATCATCTATGACAGGATAACAGGACAAGGAGAGGATGACGAAAATGAAAATAGCAATGATGACCAATAATTATAACCCCTTTGTCGCGGGAGTGCCGATATCAATTGAGCGGTTGAGTGAAGGACTCCGCCGAAACGGGCATGAGGTAGTCATATTTGCGCCCACATATAAAGAACAGATGGACGAAGCGGACGTAGTACGCTGCCGCTCGCTGATTAAGGGAATTGCCAATGGCTTTTCGGTGCCGGACAGTTTGGACCGGAAGATCGAAAAGAAGTTCCGGGAAGGGAATTTCGATGTGATCCACGTGCATCATCCGTTTTTGATCGGTTGGACGGCGCTGTATCTGTCAAGAAAATATCATGTACCGCTTGTTTTTACTTATCACACAAGATACGAACAGTATCTGCATTATATAAAGGCATCGTTTCTGCAAAATGTCGCCCCCATTTATGTAAACTACTATAGTAATCAATGCGATGTCGTTATTGCACCAACCCCGTCGATGCAGGATTATCTGGAGGAAATAGGCACGCGGGGAAAGATCGCCGTTTTACCGACAGGAATCGGGCAGGAAAGCTTCGAAACGGATGAAGAGGAGACCGCGGCGCTTCGAAGCGAGCTGCTTGGAGATAAAAAGTACTTATTCTGTTGTGTGGCAAGGCTGGCGAAGGAAAAAAACATTGATTTTCTGCTGCGGGCGTTAGCCAGGAGAAAAGAGAAACATGCGGCGGATTTCCGGTTTGCCATAATCGGTGAAGGTCCGTATGAAAAAGAATTATGTAAACTTGCACAAGCATTACATATACAGGAAGATATTATTTTCGTCGGGAAAGTGGCGAATGAAAAAGTAAAAAATTATTGTAAAGCGGCGGATCTGTTTCTATTTGCCTCTCTTTCGGAGACACAGGGCATCGTATTGTTAGAGGCGATGGCAGCAGGCACACCGGTACTGGCGGTGAAGGCGTCAGGAGTGAAAGACGTTGTTGCAGATGGCAGAAACGGATATATGACATATTTGTCAGAAATTGAATTTAGTAATAAGCTGGAAGAACTTCTGTCCAGGGACCGCAGACATTTGGAGATGGGAGCGGTAGAGACCGCGAGACGCTATGAGATATCAGAAATTGCTAAATGGGCGGCTGTTTATTATAATATAGCTATACAAAATCATAAACAGAACTCTTTAGAGGTTTTGGAACAGGAGGAAAAGCGTCTTGGAGGCATTTCATATTTTAATAGTAGAGGATGATAAGGAAATCCGCGAGGGAGTAGAAATTTATCTGAAAAATCAGGGATATCAGGTGTCGCAGGCTGCAGACGGGGTGGAAGGACTTGCGCGGATCGAAGAAGAAGAGATCCATCTTGCCATAGTGGATGTCATGATGCCCCGTATGGATGGGATTACCATGATGATGAAGGTCAGGGAAAAAGGATATGATTTTCCGGTCATCATGCTTTCGGCCAAATCCGAGGAAGTAGATAAGATCATGGGATTAAATATGGGAGCGGATGATTATGTGACGAAGCCGTTTACGACAATGGAGCTTTTGGCAAGGGTCAATTCCCATCTGCGGCGTTACCGCAAATATCTCGAAGCGGTGGACGGGAATCAGAGTAAAGGCAGGGTTTATATGATCGGCGGTCTCGAACTGGATGAAGAGGCGGTAGAAGTAACGGTGGATGGAAATCTTGTCAAATTGACGCCTCTTGAATTTAAGATCCTGCTGCTTTTGATGAAAAATCCCGGCAGGGTGTTTTCGGCAGAGGAGATTTACGAGCGTGTCTGGAACGAACAGCCGATCAATACGGATACGATCATGGTGCATATCAGAAGGATTCGGGAGAAGATCGAGATTAACCCGAAAGAACCGAAATATTTAAAGGTGGTGTGGGGTGTTGGATACAAAATTGAGAAATGGTAAGAAGAACGGAGCAAAATGGGCGGGGATCCTGATAACGGCGCTTGCATCCATACTGTTTGTCGTAATGATACCGGAGTTTGAAAGAAAAGCGCAGTCATTTTATGAGGCGAGTCAAAAAGACATAATTGAAGGGGAGGATTTTATTGCATCGCTGATTCAGTGTAATTATGTGCTTTACAGAAATGTGATGGACAAAACAGATAACAGATCATATGCTTATGAAGAATTATTTCTGTCCGAAGAGGTGGAAGATATTGCGCAGGGATCTGACCGCCAGGAGGAAACTGAAAATTCCTCCGGAAACATTAAGGCGGGAACGGGGAAATTGGTGGATATCGGACAGATGAACAGCATCCGGACCATGTATGCGGACCAGATAGAAGCGCAGGCAAAAGAAGCGGAGGCTTTGTATACGAATGATATCGGTCAGAACATGGATTATTACGTCTTTAAAAAGGGGGCCGGTACCGTTTTGAAAAATACGGCGCTGCCGATCGATGCCCTTTTGCAGGATCTGTCAGAGGTGGAAGAATATGTTTATTATATTATCATGGACTATGACACTATGGGGAATTTGCAGAATATCAGCGTCAGGGGACAGGATGCGGATAAGCTTTTGAAAATGGTACAGACGCTGGAGAGCGGTTCAAAGGGTAACTTTTTGCAGGGACGAAGTGAAACGGAAATTTTTTCACTCTATGATGGAGAATCGAAAAATATAGAAAAGATCCTGACTGTCGAACAGCAGAAACCGGAAGATGCGGTTTTCATATATGCCATGACAAAGGCGCAGATAGAAAAAATGATGACATGGGATGATGGACCGATATATCTTGAGAATACCATTTATCTGATGCAGAAAGAAAACAGTTATTACTTTGTCGACATACAGAACGTCTACCTGATATGTCTTTTCGGAATCCTGCTTGTCACGGTTTTGCTTACCGTATGTAAACCGGCGCTTCTGCAGGGCGAAGAAGAAAGAAAAGCATATCTGGAAGTTGTTCTTGCGGTCGCTTTCTGGGAGCTTGCCGTAAGTGTGGAAGGCGTCATATGGCTTATTCAGAATGCGGGAACCGGCGAGATGTTAGCGTGGATCAATACCTGTTTTCCCTTCAATCTGCAGGAAGGAACGGAATATGAAATTGCCAAATACTTCATATGTTTCTTGGCTATGACCTTACTTTTTGGCATATGGTATTTCTGCTGTCTGGAGATATCGGATATTCTGCGCGGTTTCAGAAAATATTTAAAGACAAGATGCCTTGTTTACAAAGGACGGGACAAAATTTTCGGCACCGTCAAAAATTATTACGGGAAATTGAAAGCGGAAGTTTTGAGCATCGATCTGGGAAAAGACATGAGCAAACTTCTTACGGAGCTGCTGTTTATCAATTTCTGCCTGCTTGTCATAGCTTGTTTGTGCTCCTGGTTCGGTATTTTCATTTTGATCGTATATACTTTGGTCCTGTATTATTTTCTGAAAAAATACATTCATAAGATCCAGGATCAGTACGGGCGGCTGCTGCAGTCTGCCAATTCCATTGCGCAGGGAAATCTGAACAATACGTTTACGGAAGATTTCGGCATTTTTGAATCTTATAAAGAAGAATTGTATAAAATTCAGGATGGTCTTAAAAACGCCCTGGAAGAAGAAGTCAAAAGCCAGAAGATGAAAACGGAGCTGATCACCAATGTATCACATGATCTGAAGACGCCGCTTACCGCCATTATCACCTATATTGACCTGCTCAAAGAGGAAAATACCACGCAGGCACAGCGGAAAGAATATCTGGATACACTGGCGCGGAAATCGCTGCGCCTTAAGATACTGATCGAGGATCTGTTTGAAGTGAGCAAAGCCACCAGCGGGAATGTCAAACTGGAACCTGTCTGTGTCGATATCTGTCATCTGATGCGTCAGGTATATCTGGAATATGAGGAGAAAATGAGACAGGCCGGTTTAAAGGTGCGTTTCGAGATGCCGGAAGAAAAGACCATCCTGTATCTCGATCCCCAGAAAACGTACAGAATATTTGAAAATCTGTATGTGAATATTATAAAATATGCTCTGCCGGATACGAGAGTTTTTATCGTGGCGGAGCAAAGGCGGAAAGGAGAGGAAGAACCCCCCGGAATCCATATCGAACTGAAAAATATTTCCGCGCAGGAGATATTCGGCAATCCGCAGGACCTGAGCGAAAGGTTCGTGCGGGGAGATGCCTCCAGAAATACGGAGGGCAGCGGTCTTGGTCTGGCGATAGCAAAGAGCTTTACGGAACTGCAGGGCGGCCGCTTTAAAATAGAAACGGATGCCGATTTATTTAAGGTGATATTGGATTGGTGATCTTGAGGACTTTATCCGGAGCAATATATTTTTAGAAAAATCAATACCCAATTTATCGATTTCATGGTATACTTAAAAAAAGTTTTTCACTTTCATTATATTTCCATAATTTTATATGACAAATGCAGGAGGAACCACTCTTGAATACGCAAAATAAAATTGATCAGGATATATACGAAAACTTACTGTTTTTATTAGTAGACCATATTTCGAATAAATGTCAGGACGACAGTCTGCATAAGGAGGAACAGGCTGTCTGTTCTGCGTCCTTTCCTGAAACAAAAGAAGATCAGCTTTCGGAACAGTTAAAAAATTTTATGGATCAGATGCCGGGTGGATTTTTTATTTACCATGCGGATGGCAATGAGGAAATCATCTATGCCAATGCGGCAATCCTTCGGATGTTTAACTGTGACACAATGGAACAGTTTAAAGAATTGACGGGAAATTCTTTCAGGGGAATCGTACATCCGGATGATCTGGAAACGGTGGAACAAAGTATCGTGGAGCAGATTGCGAATAATAAGTACGCGCTGGATTACGTAGAGTACCGGATCGTGACCAGAGACGGAGAGATTCGCTGGATCGAAGACTACGGGCATTTTACGCATACGGATTCCATGGGAGATATTTTCTATGTATTTGCGGCAGATGCGACCGAGAAAAAGAAGCGTAAACGAAGAGAGAGAGAAGCACTGTTGAATGAGAAGCAGGAGAAAGAACTGCTTTTACAAAAACAGGTAGACGAATACAGCAAGGAACTGAAGATCATACACCAGGAACAGCTCAGACGTCTGGAGATCATAGAAGGTTTGAGCATTGATTATGAATCGATCTTTTATGTTGATCTGGACGAAAACTGGATGAAAGCCTATCGTATCAGCAAACGGTTTGCGAAGAAATTTCCGTCGGAAAATTTCGTATGCGCGTTTAAGGGATTTGATAAGGAATATATTGAAGAATGGGTCTATCCCGACGACCGGGAACTTCTGAAAGGGATTGATGATCCGGAATTTATCCGTGCACAGCTGTCACAAAACAAGATTTTTCATGTAAATTACAGAATCTTTAGAGATGGCAGAATTGCCTATATACAGCTCCGCATGGTAAATTTGGGCAGTGACGACCATATTTCCCAGATCATTATTGGGGTTCGCAATATTGATGATGAGGTCATACAGGAAATGGAGCAGAAGAATGTGCTCGAGAATGCATTAAATGATGCTAATATGGCCAATAATGCAAAGAACCTGTTCCTCTCCAATATGTCGCATGATATCCGGACACCGATGAATGCGATTGTCGGCTTTACGTCGCTGATCAAAAGACATATTCATGACCGGGAGAAGATTTCCGGTTATCTGGATATGATTTCTGCTTCCAGTGAACAGCTCCTGCAGCTTTTAAGCGATGTACTGGAAATATCGAGACTGGAATCCGCCAATATTCATTTGTCGGAAGAAGAATGCAGCCTGATGGAGATCGCGCATCAGGTACAGATGGATATTTTACCAAGGGCAGCGGCGAAAAATGTTTCGGTTTCTTTGGACATCTCACATTTAAAACATGATATTGTCCGCACTGACCAGATGAAACTGTCGCAGATTCTTACATACATCGTGGACAATGCCGTAAAATATACAAAGACGGATGGCTGGGTCACGATCACCGTGATAGAAACGGATAAAGAAGGATCGAAAGATAATCACGCACTGTATCAGTTTATCGTGGAAGATAACGGCATCGGCATCAGCGAAGAATTTTTAGAACATATTTTTGAACCGTTTGAGAGAGAAAAAAATACGACGCTCAGCGGCATTCATGGTACGGGTCTCGGACTGACGATCACTAAGAGGCTGATCGAAGTGCTCGGCGGAACGATACAGGCTGCCAGTGTCATTGGCGAAGGAACCAGATTTACGGTCACACTTCCGCTTCTCATACAGACCGATTCCGTGCGTACTTCGGATGTGGAAGAGACGCCTGTCCGTTTTTCGACGTCCAAACGGATCCTGGTCGTAGATGATAATGAGATCAATCTGGAGATCGAAAACGAAGTATTGAAAGATGCCGGATTCCTTGTAGATACCGCAGGAGATGGCAGTATTGCATTAGAAAAAATAAAGCAGTCGAAACCCGGTGATTACGACCTGATCCTTATGGACATCCAGATGCCCATCATGGATGGCTATCATGCAACAAGAGCGATCCGGGAAATTGATAATCCGGCGCTGGCGGGTATTCCGATCATTGCAGTTTCGGCCAATGCCTTCGAAGAAGATAAAAAGATGGCAATAGAAAGCGGTATGAATGCGCATCTGCCCAAGCCGTTGGATACGCCTCTTTTATACAAAATGATCCGTAAGTTCTTAAAAGACGATAAGAAAGCGGCCAATATGGATGAGGCGGTCATTCGGCCTATCAGAAAAGAAGAATATCCGTATTTGGAAGATTTTCTGTATGATGCCATATATCTGCCGGACAATACTGCGATGCCTTCCAGAGATATCATCAGGAAACCGGAACTTGCGGTATATATCGAAGATTTCGGCGGCCCGGATGATTTCTGTCTCGTTGCGGAACGCGGCGGTGTGCTGCTTGGCGCGATCTGGTCGAGAATCCTGTCCGGCAAAGTGAAAGGATACGGCAATATCGGGCAGGACACCCCGGAACTTGCCTTTTCCGTGAAAAAGGATTTCAGGAAACAGGGACTTGGGACGAAACTGCTGAAAGAGATGCTTGTTTTGTTAAAAGAGCAGGGATACGCCAATGTTTCCATAAGTGTTAACAAGGATAATTATGCGTATCATATTTACAGGAAACAGGGATTCCAGGTAGTGAAAGTAGGAGAAGAGGATTATTTGATGGTACTGGATCTGTAGAATGGCCGTATCGTACGGGATGCATAATCTGATAAATAAGGAACAAGGGCAGTTATTGTGATCATGGGAAGGAACATGTATGGTTTTATCACAATAACTGCTTTTTTAGCAGGAAATTATAGATATGCTTTATAAAAACAAAAAAGCCTTCGGATCAAGGCTTTGTAAATGGAGCATACGGGATTCGAACCCGTGGCCTCAACAATGCGAATGTTGCGCGCTCCCAACTGCGCTAATGCCCCATGAGGATAAGTATAGCATAAATTGCAAAAAAAGCAATAAAATTCTGCATTTAAGTTTTACAAATGATATTTTTGGCAGCAGCAGGCTGACCGGATGAAAGGGATGGCAGGAAGATGACAGAACAAAAAAGATATGTTTTAGGAGATATGCAGTGTCTGTATTTGATAGATCGGGAAAACGGACAGACAGAACTGGCGGTTTTACCGGCAGATGTGAAATATGATGAGACAGAGAGGGCAAAGCCTTTTGCAGATAGTCTTGTTCAGATTCACATAACGGGAGATGCATATCCGTCGGGGTATGCAGGCGGAAGAACGATGCGTCACAGCGGCAGTGTCTCCGGATTTGCCTGGAAAGAACAGAAGGTCACGGAAGATCATGCCGGTACGGAAATTTGTACAGTGCTGGAAGATAAAAGAGGATTCCTTCTGGAACATCATCTGCAATGGCGCAAAGAGGAGCCTTTTGTGAAATGTTATACGGTGTTTCAAAACGAGAGCCGGGAAACCGTAGAACTTGAAATGCTGTCTAGCTTTTCCATTGGAAAGATCTCTCCTTTTATCGGAAGTAAGGATGTGGGAAGTCTTTATGTGCACAGATTAAGAAGCGTGTGGAGCATGGAGGGAAGGCTGGAATCAAGGACGGCAGAAGATCTGCAGCTGGAAACTTCATGGACAGGACATGCAGTCAGATGCGAGCGTTTCGGACAGACCGGTTCCATGCCGGTCAATGGTTATTTTCCTTATCTTGTCATGGAAGATCGTAAGAGCGATATTTTCTGGGGAGCGATGCTGGCGCATAATGCGTCATGGCAGATGGAGATATACCGCCGGGGAGGCAATATCAGTATTTCAGGAGGACTTGCGGACAGGGAATTCGGTCATTGGATGAAAAAGATAGAAGCGGGAGAGCGGTTTGTGTCACCGGAAGCGATCCTTTCGGTATGCAAAGGCGGCGGCGTTGACCTTATTTCCCAGCGCATGACCGCGGCGATGGAAGAAAATGCGGAAAACGGGCCGGAGTGCGAACAGAGCCTTCCCGTTATATTCAATGAATATTGTACGACATGGGGGTGTCCGTCACATGAAAATATCAGCGCAATCCTTGAAGCAATCAAGGAGAAAGGCATTTCTTATTTCGTCATTGACTGCGGCTGGTATAAAGAAGAAGGCGTTGCGTGGGATGCTTCCATGGGCGATTATGAAGTTTCCGCAGAACTTTTCCAAACGGGATTGGAGCAGACAGTCAAGGTGATCAAAGAGCACGGACTCAAAGCGGGTATCTGGTTTGAGATCGAGAACGTAGGCGAAAAAGCGCATGCTTATCAGAACACGGAACATTTATTGAAGCGGGATGGCTGTGTGCTCACGACTGCTTCAAGAAGATTTTGGGATATGCGTGATCCGTGGGTGCAGGACTATCTTACGGATAAAGTGATCGGAACGCTGAAAAAGTACGGGTTTGAATATATGAAGATAGATTATAATGATACGATCGGCATTGGATGTGACGGGGCGGAATCACTTGGAGAGGGCCTGCGTCAGAACATGCAGGCTTTTATAGCATTTGTCGATAAAGTAAAAGCACAGGTGCCGGGTATCATTCTGGAAAATTGTTCTTCCGGCGGACATCGTCTGGAGCCGCTTATGATGCGTAAATGCAGCATGGCTTCTTTCTCCGATGCGCATGAATGCGAAGAAATTCCTATTATTGCCGCGAATCTGCACAGAGCGATCCTGCCAAGACAGAGCCAGATCTGGGCTGTGATCAGAAAGACGGATTCTTTAAAAAGAATCGCGTATTCCATTGCCAATACGTTTCTTGGCAGAATGTGTTTATCGGGAGATGTGTTGGAACTTTCTGACGGTCAGTGGAAGATCATTGAAGAGGGGATCGCCTTCTACCGGAAAATCGCACCCATTATTAAAAAGGGAAGAACTTACCGGTTCGGGACGGAAATCGTAAGCTACCGGAATCCCAAAGGGTGGCAGGGGATCCTGCGGGAAGGGAATAACGCGGAGGCATACGCATTGTTTCACAGTTTTTATGATCATCATGAGGAATGGATGGAAATATCCCTGCCGGAGAATACAAAGTATAAAATTGACAGTATTTACTCTGATACGGAGGTGAGCGTGCGGTTGGAGGGAAGCAGGCTGCTTTGCCGGAATGTGGATGAAATGAAGGCGGTGGCGGTATATCTGAAATAGGAATGAAGAAAGAACAGATCGGAAAGGCTGCATGTTACTGCGCTTTTTGGTCTGTTTTTTTATGCAGGCAATTGCCTTTTTTGCAGTTAAAACCATGAAGGAAGTGTGTGACTTTATTTTCCAAAACAAAGTTATCGGCTTGACATATTGAACGGCGTTCAATATAATAAGAACTATATCAGATAAAAGAAAACGGAGATATATATGGACAGTAAAGAAACCATTATGGAAGCGGCTATTTCTTTAATAGAAGAAAAAGGAGATTGTCTGGAGGAAATTACCATGCGGGAAATTTCCAAAAGGGCAGGGGTTGGGCTTGGACTCATCAATTATCATTTTGAGAACAAAGAGAAGTTGATCGAGCTTTGTGTAGAGCGGATCATCAATGGAATTGTAGAAAAATTCCGCGGCATGAAAGAATGTGTCAAAGACAGAACGCCGTTTGAAAAATTGGATGCGCTGGGAAACATGACACTGACATTTTTATTCGAACACAGGGCAGTATCCAAAATCTCGATACTGTCCGATATGAGGTTTCCGCAGGAGTATGATAATACCCGTTTGACGATGCAGGCATATCTGCCATTGGTAGCGGACTGCCGTCCGGATTGGGATGAAGAGAAAGTGTATCAGATGACATACTGTCTGATTTCCTGTATGCAGTCTGTTTTTCTAAGGGCTGATGTGCTGCTGCAGACAAGAGGAATCGATTTGAGAAATGAAAAAGAGCGCAGTGCATTTTATACGAAAATGCTAAAAAATATAGTTTCCGCAGAGACAGAAGAAAGAACCGCACGCTGAAAAAGGCGGAGGGCTGTCGTGTGAAAATAAATTTTTCACACTCGGGATTTGTGTGCGCGCACTTGACACGAATTCATTATGCGTAAAATACGTGCGCAGAAATGAGGACTGAAATGAAAATCACGGTTATAAACGGTACGCCGCAGAAAGGCGTTACCTGCAAAATGAAAGAGAGGTTCCTTGATAGTTTCCGCAAAGACAGTGAAATAACGGAATTTTACCCGGATGCTTTTCCGGAATTCTGTACAGGATGTAAGAATTGTTTTTTAAAGGGAGAAGAAAAATGTCCTCATTTCTCCAAGACAGCCATTGTCTGGGAGAGTATGATGCGATCGGATATTATTGTATTTGCCTATCCGGTCTATGCACTTCGTGCGCCTGCCGGCATAAAGTCGTTATTGGACCATTTATGCGTTCACTGGATGACACACCGGCCGGAACCTGCTTTTTTTAAGAAAAAGGCGGTTATCATAACAAACAGTGTCGGTGCGCCAAACCGCGCGGCGCAAAAGGATGTAGCAACAAGCTTAAACTGGCTGGGAATTTCCTTTGTTTCGATATGCGGCATTCCTTTGATGGGGGATATTTTTGTCGATTCGATGAGTGAAAAGCACAGGAGGATGATCGATGAGAAAATGGAGAAACTGGCAGATAGCGTAAAAAGCCGGAATGGCGGTACGCATATGTCTGTCAAAGTATGGATGTTTTTTCAAATGGCGAAGCTGCAGCATAAAATGGTGTTAAACTCGGAAGAAGTGCCGGGGCTTGATAGTGCGCATTATTTGAAGCATGGCTGGATCAGGCGGTTTTGACCGGAAACAGGTTTATAATTTTGAATGAGCCGCTGACAGAAAAATATGCTTAACCATTGGCAAATCCAATCATTAAGCATCTTTTCGGGTTGGGCTATTCAATTAAGAATAACAGCTCGTAGGGGAATCGAACCCCTGTTTCCGCCGTGAGAGGGCGGCGTCTTAACCGCTTGACCAACGAGCCATATCCGGAACACTTGCTTATTTTATTATAGATCGCGTCAAAATGCAAGCCTTTTTTTCAAATTTTGTAAAAAGTTTTAGTTTTTTTCTTGCATCTTCTTCTGATTAATGCTACACTGTAATAGTCATAAATAGTATTTACGATAAGAGTGGACTTGCGAGTCCACTCTTTTGTGTGATACGGGAATGCGAAAACGGCATTTTCCAAAAAGGAGGATATGCATGTCAAGAAGAGAGACTTATGAGTCCGAAACAGAGAAACTGTTAACGCCGATCGCCGAACGTTTCGGTGTGAGGATCTACGATATAGAATATGTCAAAGAAGGCAGCGACTGGTATTTAAGGGCCTATATTGATAAAACGGGCGGTGTGACGATCATGGACTGTGAGAATGTAAGCCGCGCACTCTCGGATGAACTGGACAAAAAGGATTTTATCGAAGATGCCTATATTCTGGAAGTGAGCAGTCCGGGACTTGGCCGCGCGCTGAAAAAGGACAGACATCTGGCCGGAAGCCTTGGAGAAGAGGTGGAAATAAAGACTTATAAACCGATTGAGGGGCAGAAAGAATTCAGCGGTGTTCTGACGGCATATGGCGAGAATATGATAACCGTGATGATTGGAAATGACGAAGTGACATTTAAAAGAAAAGAGATTGCGCTCATCAGGCTGGCGCTTCATTTTTAAGAGGAAGATAAAGGAGGATACTGGAAAATGAATAAGGAATTAATGGAAGCATTGGATATGCTGGAAAAGGAGAAAGAGATCAGCAAAGAGACTTTGTTTGACGCGATCGAGAATTCGTTGATCACGGCCTGCAAGAATCATTTTGGCAAAGCGGACAATATCAAAGTGGAAATTGACAGAGATACATGTGATTTTTTATGCTATGCGGAAAAAGAAGTTGTTGAAGAAGTAGAAGACGATTGCCTGCAGATCTCTTTGGATGATGCGAAAGAACTCTCCATAAAGGCAAAGCTTGGCGATATGCTCCATGTTGAGATCAAGTCAAAGGAATTCGGACGTATTGCAACGCAGAATGCCAAGAACGTTATTCTGCAGAAGATTCGTGAGGAAGAAAGAAGCGTTATTTACAATCAGTACTATGAAAAGGAAAAAGATGTCGTTACCGGTATCGTACAGCGTTACATGGGGAGAAATATTTCCATTAATCTTGGCAAAACGGATGCTGTTTTGAATGAGAGCGAGCAGGTGCGCGGAGAGAATTTCAAACCGACGGAGAGAATTAAGGTATATATTCTGGAAGTGAAGAATACACCTAAAGGACCCAGGATTTTAGTAAGCCGTACACATCCGGAACTTGTCAAGAGATTATTCGAAACCGAAGTGACGGAAATCAAAGACGGCACGGTAGAGATCATGAGTATTGCCAGAGAGGCAGGCAGCAGGACGAAGATTGCGGTGCACTCCAACAATCCGAATGTTGATGCTGTAGGCGCCTGTGTCGGTATTAACGGCGCCAGGGTCAATTCTATTGTAGAAGAACTGCGCGGAGAGAAGATCGATATCGTAAACTGGGATGACAACCCGGGCAATCTGATCCAGAATGCGCTCTCTCCGGCGAAGATCGTAGCCGTTTTTGCCGATCCCGACGAGAAGACTGCCAAAGTCGTCGTACCGGACTATCAGCTTTCTCTTGCAATCGGGAAAGAAGGACAGAACGCAAGACTGGCGGCAAGGCTGACCGGTTATAAGATCGATATCAAGAGCGAAACGCAGGCAAAAGACGCACCGGGCTTCCGTTATGAGGATTATGATTATGACGAGGAAGAGTATGATGAAGAAGACTACGATGAAGTAGACTATAATGAAGAGGAAGAAGGGTACGAAACAGAAGGCGGAGAGGCCTATGATGAAGTGCCCGGACAGGAAAGCGAACCCGGCGCGGAAGAAGGATTTGAAGAATAGAGATCAATAGAAATAGAAAGGGATAATTTCTATGGCGAAAAAGACTCCCATGAGACAATGCGTAGGCTGCGGAGAAATGAAGAGCAAAAGGGAAATGATGCGGGTATTAAAAACAGCGCAGGGTTCTATAGAACTAGATACAACCGGCAGGAAGAATGGCAGAGGAGCGTATCTTTGCATGGAAAAAGAGTGTCTGGTCAAAGCTGGAAAAAATAAAGGCTTAGAGCGTTCCTTTAAGATGAACATTCCGGATGAAATATATGAAAAACTGGAGAAGGAGTTTGAGGAGGATGTGCGGGGATAACAAAGCATTAAATCAGAAAGTGTTATCCATGCTTGGCCTTGCAGCTCGTTCCAGAAATGTTGTCAGTGGAGGATTTGCAACAGAAAATGCGGTAAAGTCAGGGAAAGCATATCTGGTCATCGTATCAGAAGATGCTTCCGATAACACGAAAAAAAAGTTTCGAAACATGTGTGAATTTTATAAAGTACCCTTTTATTTATTCGATGAGAAGGGAAGGCTTGGACACTCTATGGGAAAAGAAGAAAGAACATCTCTGGCAGTTACCAATGCAGGATTTGCAGATTCGATACGGAAACATTTAGAAGATTTGATCATTAGACGGAGGTAGTAAGCATGGCGAAAATGAAAGTGCATGAGCTTGCAAAAGAGTTAGAGACGCAAAGCAAAGAAATTCTTGCTTTTTTGCAGGATAAAGGATATGAAGTAAAAGCAGCGCAGAGTTCTATAGAAGACGAGATCATTGCGTTAGTACGCGGCCGCTTTGGCAAAAACGAGGCCGGAAAGGCGGCAGACGCTTCTTTGGAAAGCGGCGCAGGAAAGGCAGCAAAAACTGCCGGAGGGGGAAATACAGTGAGAGAAGAAAGTGCTGTATCGGAAAAAAATACGAAAAAAACGGAGAATGCCGCATTGAAGGAAAAAGCGGGAAATTCTGCAGCAGAGGCGGGTCCGCAGAACACTGTGAAAGCGGAACCGGCAGGAAAGGAAAATACGGGGAAAAACGGCGGTGTTTCGGAAACGAACAGGACAGGGAATGCACCTGCAAATGCAAGACCGGATGCGGGAGAGCGCCCGAAAAAGAAAAAGAAGATTATTTTCGTAAGCAATCCGCACAATTCCAAGATGCCGGGGAACAGACCTGCGCAGTCCGGTGCGGATAAAAGACCTGCGGGAAATGGCGGCCGTCCTGTACAGCAGGCGCCTCATCAGATCGTGCGGCCGACGCAGAAACCGATTCCGGTGACGGCGGAGCCTTACGATGTGCGGCAGAAACAGCAGCAGGAACGCCGTATGGAACGCAGACAGCAGGAGAAGTTGGAAAGACAGGAGAAACTGGAGAAACAGGAAAACAGGGAAAATGCAAATGTCCAGAATAAACCGGCCAATCAGGAAAGACAATATAATAATAACGACAATAGAAAGCCTGATACACAGAAGCGTCCGAATTTTAATAATAATCAGGGAAATAATCGTGGTGCGGCGTCTCCTGGCGGCAGCGGCAGGAATTTTAACAATAATGAGCGTCCTCAGAGAGGAAACGGCGGGCCGGACAATCGATTTAAAAAGGGTGGAAATAACAAGGACTTTATGCCCGAGAGCCCTGTCAAGGACACTGAAAAGCACAGAGATGAAGAAAAACGCAGGATCAGTCAGGAGAAAGACAAACGCTCCAGGAAAGATCTGATCTACGAAGAGGATGATGTAAACGTAAAGAACCGTAATAAAGCGGGCCGTTTCATCAAACCCGAGAAGAAAGTGGAGACAGTTGTTGAAGAACAGATCAAAGTGATCACACTGCCGGATTCTCTGACGATCAAGGAACTGGCGGATAAGATGAAGATACAGCCGTCCGTGATTATTAAGAAACTTTTCCTGCAGGGACAGATTGTGACGGTAAATTCCGAAATTTCTTTCGAAGATGCTGAAAATATTGCGATCGAGTATGAAATTATCTGTGAAAAAGAAGTAAAAGTAGACGTTATCGAAGAGCTGTTAAAGGAAGAGGAAGAAGATGAGAGCAAAATGACATCCAGACCGCCCGTCATCTGTGTTATGGGTCATGTTGATCATGGTAAGACTTCTCTTTTGGATGCGATTCGTAAAACCAATGTTACGGATAAAGAAGCGGGCGGTATTACACAGGCGATCGGCGCCTATACTGTTAATATCAACAATCAGAAGATAACGTTCCTGGATACGCCGGGTCATGAAGCGTTTACGGCTATGCGTATGCGCGGCGCCAATGCTACGGATATCGCCGTCCTTGTCATCGCGGCAGATGACGGTGTTATGCCGCAGACGGTTGAAGCCATCAATCACGCGAAAGCGGCCGGTATCGAGATCATTGTTGCAGTGAATAAGATTGATAAGCCGAATGCCAACATTGACAGAGTAAAACAGGAAATGACGGAATATGAATTGATTCCGGTAGATTGGGGCGGTTCTACGGAGTTTGTTCCCGTTTCTGCCAAATCGGGCGAAGGCATTGAAACATTGCTTGAGACGATTCTGATAACCTCTGAAATTCTGGAGTTAAAAGCCAATCCCGACAGACGGGCAAGAGGTCTTGTTATCGAAGCGGAATTGGATAAAGGCCGCGGTCCGGTGGCAACTGTGCTGGTACAGAAGGGAACGCTGCATATAGGAGACTTTATTTCTGCAGGAGCATGTCATGGTAAAGTAAGAGCCATGATCGACGATAAGGGCAGAAGAGTCAAAGAGGCAAAACCTTCCATGCCGGTAGAAATCCTCGGTCTTTCCGATGTACCGAGTGCCGGCGAAGTATTTATAGTGCATGAAAATGACAAGTCAGCCAAATCTTATGCAGATACTTATATGGCGCAGCATAAAGAAGAGATGCTTGCAGATACTAAGTCCAGGATGTCTCTCGACGACCTGTTCAGCCAGATCAAAGAAGGCAGTCTGAAAGAACTGAATCTGATTGTCAAAGCAGATGTACAGGGCAGTGTGGAAGCGGTAAAACAGAGCCTGATGAAGCTTTCCAATGAGGAAGTCGTAGTAAAATGTATTCACGGCGGCGTCGGCGCTATCACGGAATCCGACGTAACGCTTGCTTCCGCATCCTCGGCGATCATTATCGGTTTCAATGTCAGACCGGATGCAACAGCCAAGGCAGTTGCGGAGCGTGAAGGAGTAGATGTCAGACTTTATAAAGTAATCTATCAGGCGATCGAGGATATCGAAGCGGCTATGAAGGGTATGTTAGACCCTGTATTTGAAGAGAAAGTGATCGGCCATGCCGAAGTACGACAGATCTTCAAGGCGTCGGCGATCGGAAATATTGCAGGTTCTTACGTGCTCGATGGAGAATTCCAGAGAGGCTGTAAGATTCGCATTACCAGAGAGGGTGAGCAGATCTATGAGGGTGAACTGGCTTCCTTAAAGAGATTTAAAGATGACGTAAAAGAAGTAAAAGCCGGATTCGAGTGCGGTCTTGTTTTCGAAGGATTTGATAAGATGCAGGAACTGGATATCGTTGAGGCATATATTATGGTCGAGGTACCCAGGACTTAAAGAAATCTAAGATGCCGGAGAACGGCATCTAAGATTTTCCATGTTAAGCCCGAAAGAATCGCGGAGCGATTCTTCCAAAAGGAGAGATTTATGCGGAAAAACAGTATTAAAAATACACGTATTAACGGAGAGGTGCAAAGAGCGCTCGCGGAGATCATACGGGGAGAACTGAAGGATCCCCGTATCGGTGAAGTGACCTCCGTGGTAGCAGTGGAAGTTGCGCCTGATCTTAAAACATGTAAAGTATGGATCAGTGTGCTCGGAGACGGGCAGGCGCAGGCGGACACGTTAGCGGGGTTAAACAGCGCGGAAGGATTTATCAGAAATCAGCTTGCGCGTAAGATCAATCTGCGCAACACGCCGCAGATACGATTCATCATGGACCAGTCGATCGCATATGGTGTTAATATGTCAAAGCTGATCGACGACGTACAGGGAATGAAAGGGGAATCATTATCGGAATGAAGATCATAGATGAAGTAAAAGATGCGAAATCCATAGGAATCGGCGGCCATCTCAGACCGGATGGAGATTGTGTCGGTTCCGTTATGGGATTATATCTTTATCTGACAAAGGCTCTTCCGGATGTACGTGTGGACGTTTATCTGGAAAAACCGGCGGATATTTTTGATTGTATCAGGGATGTGGATAAGATTCGGACGGATCTTGCGGCAGACATGACATATGATGTTTTTATCGCAATGGACTGTAATGCCGAGCGGCTTGGCCCTGCGGAGACGATGTTTCAGAAAGCGGGGAAAAGGATCAATATAGATCACCATATCAGCAATCAGGGCTGCGGTGATATCAACATTCTGGATCCGGAGAGCAGTTCAACCTGTGAACTGCTGTATGGACTGCTTGAGAAGGAACTGATAGACGAGGCAATCGCAAAGGCGCTTTATATCGGATTGATCCATGACACAGGCGTTTTCAAGTATTCCAATACCTCTCCGAAAACACTTCATCTGGCGGCCGAGCTGATCGCATTCGGATTTGATTTTTCAAAGATCATCGATGAAACATTTTATGAAAAAACATATATGCAGAGCCAGATCATGGGCCGGGCGATTCTGGAGAGCGTCCGTTTCCTGGGAGGCAGGTGCATTGTCAGTATGGTAAGTAAGAAAACGATGAACTTCTATCAGGCCGAACCGAAGGATCTGGATGGCATTGTCAACCAGCTGCGGATCGTGAAAGGCGTGGAATGTGCCATCTTTATGTATGAGGCCGATTCTATGGAATATAAGGTGAGTATGCGTTCTAACGGAGAAGTGGACGTGGCGGCTATCGCGGTATTGTTCGGCGGCGGCGGGCACGTAAGGGCGGCAGGCTGTTATATGAAAGGGACTTATCATGATGCGATCAACAACCTGTCCGTACATATTGAGGAGCAGTTAAGAGCGCGCGGCAGATTGGGGAGTACGGAAAATGTATCACGGGATCATTAATATATACAAAGAAGCCGGCTATACTTCCCATGACGTAGTAGCCAAACTACGGGGCATATTAAGTCAGAAAAAAATAGGTCATACAGGAACGCTCGATCCGGATGCGGTAGGAGTGCTTCCTGTATGTCTTGGCGTAGGGACAAGACTTTGCGATATGTTAGCCGGTGAAACCAAAGAATATGTGGCTGGACTCCGGCTGGGCATAACGACAGATACACAGGATATGTCGGGAACCGTGCTTTCCAGAAAGGACGCAGTCGTTTCAAAGGAAGAGGCCGTGCAGGCCATATACAGTTTCCTTGGCGATTATGAGCAGATTCCGCCGATGTATTCCGCTTTGAAAGTAAACGGTAAGAAATTATATGAACTGGCCAGACAGGGAAAAGAAGTGGAGCGCAAGGCAAGAAGCGTTCGTATAGAGGAACTGGAGATCCTGCAAATGGAGCTGCCGGTGATCCGATTTCGGGTAGTGTGTTCCAAGGGCACTTATATTCGGACATTGTGTGATGATATCGGCAGGAAACTGGGCTGCGGCGGAGTTATGCAGTCGCTTACAAGAACCAGAGTGGGGCAGTTTCCGGCGGCGGATGCGCTTACTGTTTCGGATGTGGAACGATGCAGGGACGACGGCAGTCTTTCCCGGTATATCATACCCGTTGATCAGGTTTTTTCGCATTTGCATGCGGTATATGTAAAAGACGGCTATCTGAAACTGCCCGTAAACGGAAACCGCCTGCATGCACAGATGATACATGGAGATTATGCGTATCATGATAACGAACAGGTCCGCGTTTACGGCGGGCAGGATATTTTTTTCGGTATTTACCGATATGAGAAGGAAACGGAGATGTTTTTTCCGGTGAAAATGTTCCTTTCAGGAGATGAAGGTGGGAAATAGATCCATGCAGATCATTAAAGAAACAACAGAATTCATGCTGCCCGGGAAAAGTGCGGTTGCCATCGGGAAATTCGATGGTATTCATTTAGGGCACCAGAAGCTGCTTGAAAAGATAACGGAGCAGAAAAAAAACGGACTGCTTGCAGTTGTTTTTACTTTTTCTCCGGCGCCGGAAGCCTTTTTTTCCGGAAAAGAAACAAAAGGACTGATGAGTATCGAAGAAAAAAGGGCGGCATTTAAAAAAGCAGGCATCGACATACTCATAGAATTTCCGCTCAACAAAGAAACCGCAGCCACGGAACCGGAACGATTCGTGGAAGAGTATCTTGTCGGCAAATTACAGGCGGCATTTATTGCGGCAGGGACCGATTTGTCATTCGGAAAAAAGGGAGCGGGAGACGCCGCGCTTTTGAAGCGCATGGCGGAATCGTCAGGGTATCGCGTGGAACTGATCGAAAAAGTAAGCGTAGCGGGGGAGGAAGTCAGTTCGACCATTGTCCGTGAAGCTGTTGAAAAAGGCGATATGGAGAAAGCGCAGGCGCTGCTTGGCGTTCCTTACAGCATAAAAGGTATCGTTTCCCACGGGCGGAAGCTTGGCAGGAAGATGGGGATGCCTACGCTGAACCTTCTGCCGGCGGAAGAAAAGCTCCTGCCGCCGAACGGTGTATATTATTCCCGTGTCCTGCTTGCGGGTAAGCGGTATCCTGGAATATCCAACGTCGGGTATAAGCCGACGGTAAGCGATACATGTGTGATGGGTGTAGAAACCTATCTTTACGCTTTTGACGAGGATGCTTACGGCAGAGAGATCACGGTGGAACTGCTTGGCTTTAAACGTCCCGAAATGAAATTTGAAGGCACAGAGGCGTTAAAAGAGCAGGTGCAGAGGGACATTGAAGAAGGTGCAGCTTTCCACAAAAAGGTAAAATAAGGCTTGTCAGAGGTTATAATTTATCTTAAAATAAAATTATCTGTGATTAAAGTGAGAAGTACAAAGGAAGGTCAAACATGAATCTGGAAATCATTCTTTCTATGGCGGGCGGTTTAGGGCTCTTTCTTTTTGGCATGCGGGTTATGAGTGAAAGTATTGAAAAGGTAGCCGGCGCCAAGTTAAGACAAATATTGGAGCAGTTAACGACTAATCGTTTTACGGGGATTCTGGTAGGCGTCATTTTTACGGCGATCATCCAGTCGTCATCTGCCTGTACGGTCATGGTAGTCAGTTTTGTCAATTCCGGCCTGATGAATCTATATCAGGCGGCAGGCGTCATTTTCGGCGCCAATATCGGTACGACAGTAACCTCATTGCTGGTTTCCTTTAAACTCGAGAAAATAGCGCCGGTCATTCTGCTAGTCGGTGTGATTGTCGTTATGTTCTGCAAAAAGCAAAAGATCACCAAATTCGGAGAGATCATCGTCGGTTTCGGTATTCTGTTCATGGGACTCAGTACGATGTCCGGCGCCATGTCGGGGATGAAGGATTCCGAAGCGGTCCTGAATATGTTTGCATCCTTGACAAATCCGATATTGGCAGTGCTTTTAGGAACGTTTTTGACCGCGGTAATACAAAGTTCTTCCGTCACGGTCAGTATTATGGTCCTCATGGCCAATCAGGGGCTGTTAGGACTTGATATGTGTATGTTCATCATACTCGGCTGTAATATCGGCGCCTGTACTTCGGCTCTGCTAGCCTCCCTGACCGGTAAAAAAGATGCCAAAAGAGCAGCTTCGATTCACCTTATTTTCAATATTATCGGTACGCTGCTTGTTTTCATACTATTCATTTTGGATGTCGATCAGGTCGTTGCGCTTCTTGCGAAGATTGCGCATAACGACGCAGGGCGGATCGTTGCATATGCCCATATCGCGATCAAGCTGTTCCAGGTCATTATCATGTCTCCGTTTATCGGAGCAATCGTAAAAATGACTTACATATTTGTACCGGGTGATGATAAGAAGATCGGCTATCGTGACAGCCACCAGTTGAAATATATCGGTGAAAAAGTGGTTTTCAATCCGGCTACCGCCGTTGTGGAAGTTATTAAGGAATTGGACCGGGTAGCCTCTTTGGCAAGCGAGAATCTGAACAGGGCAATGAATGCGCTGATCACGCTTGACGAGGGTGAGATCGAGGAAGTTTACGAAGTAGAAGAAAACATCGATTTCCTCAGCCATTCCATTACGGATTATCTGGTAAAGATCAACCAGACGACTCTGCCGATCGAAGACTTAAAGAGCCTCGGTTCGCTGTTCCATGTCGTCAATGATATCGAGAGGATCGGCGATCATGCGGAAAATATAGCGGATGCCGCCAGGCGCAGGATCGATTCGGGCGTTTCTTTCAGCAAAGAGGCGCAGGCGGAGCTTGGCATGATGCTTGATATGGTCAATACACTGCTGCGTTTTTCACTGGAAATGTTCGTAAAAAGCTCGGAGGAGCATGAAGAAGATATCAATCATCTGGAAGAAGCGATCGACGAGAAAGAGAAAGAACTGCAGAAGAAGCATCTTGACCGTCTGACCAATAATGAATGCAGTCCGGAGGCCGGCGTGATCTTTTCCGATATCATATCCGGTCTGGAAAGAGTGGCGGATCATGCGACAAATATTGCATTTGCTACGGTGGCAATGGATGCGTAAAGAGTGATAGAAGCTGTGCGCAGGAGAGCGGCATAGGAGCGGCCGGGGAAGAGAGGATTCCCCGGCCGCTCCTGCGCTGCTTTCATGTTTTTAAGCTCTATATTTTAAATGTTTTATATGTTTGGTAACAAAATTGTAATAATTTATAGTTAATTGTATTATTTTCTCCATATATATAAATAAAAAATGTAGAAACACCATATATAGTAATGCAAAGCGGAAAGAACAGGAAAGCAGGCGCTGCCGGGCCCCCTGTCTGAGCTGACCGGAAAATTTTCCTTATTAGTGCCCGGCCTGCAGGCGGCCTTGTGCTCCGCCTGCCTTTTTTTCGGCCTTTCCGCTGTCTGTCCACATTTTCCCTGTCTTTTGCCCGTCTTTTTCGTTCCTTTTTATTGACATCCCTTCCCGGACTTGTTATAATAACAACATATTTGTAACAAATTTAATAAATCTGTAATAATTACGATACAAAGTTGTTATGAAAAAAGGAGTCCGATGATCAAAATGAAACGTAAAGAATTGTGTTATCTTTTAATATGCGTTATGTTATGCCGGCCGCTGCTTGTTTTTGCAACAGGGGATCAGACAAAGGCTTCAGCGCAGACAGAGGTACAGGAAGCAGGACGCAGCGGTGCGGATTCTACGCTTGGAGGCCTGACGGCAGGGGCCGAGCTGGTCGGTTCGGGAGCTGACCTGGGCGATCTGGGCGCTGCAGGAGATGCACAGAATAAAGAGGAAAACGATTCTGCGGGCAGTGAAGGCAGTTCCGATGGAAACGGTTTGACAGATCAGGGAAGCGGCGCCAATGGAAATGATAATGCTTCCAAAGGTCAGGGAAGCGGTTCGGGAGAAGACGGGAACGGTTTGACGGATCAGGGAAACGATGCTGCGGAAAACGGAAGCGCTTCGGCGGATCAGGGAAATGATGCTGACGGAAACGATAACGGATCTGCAGAAGAAAACGGCACGCAGGAGAACGATGAAGAATCCGAGAGCCTCCAGGATATCTTAAAACCGATAGGAGCTTCTTCTATCGTAGAAGCCAGGAAAACCGTAGAAGAGTATGCGCAGGCCTATGAAGATGCCAAAAACGCAAACTGGGGGTATACGAATCTCGGGATTGCGAATGTAGAGAATAATCTCAATATCAGAGCTATACCGGCAGAAGATGGTAAGCTGGTAGGGAAACTGCCTAAGAATGCGGCTTGTGAAGTTATAGATTCGGATGGCGTATGGGCGCATATTAAGTCCGGGAAAGTGGAAGGCTATGTGAGCTGCGAGTTTTTGTTAACGGGCCTGCAGGCGAAATGGAAGGCGGAAGAACTGGTTTCCGCGATTGCAACGGTAACGACGGATGCCCTGAAAGTACGTGCGGAGGCCAATACGGAATCCGAAGTCATTACCCTCGTTCCTAATGGAGAGGAACTGGAAGTGGCAGAGGCGGGCGATGAATGGATCAAAGTCTATCTGGATGATGAAGAGGTATTTGTGTCAGCCGAATATGTCCGCGTAGATGCCAAACTCGAAACGGCTATTACGATGACGGAATTATTATATGGACAGGGTGTATCGGATGTCCGTGTGGATTTGTGCCAGTATGCAAAAGAATTTTTGGGAAATCCGTATGTATGGGGCGGTACCAGCTTAACAAACGGCGCGGATTGTTCCGGATATGTGTTGAGTATTTTCAAGAAATACGGGGTTTCCTTACCGCATTCCTCCAGAGCACAGGCGAACTGCGGCACAACGATTACACTTTCCGAAGCGCGGCCGGGAGATCTGATCTTTTACGGAAACGGACAGAATATTAATCATGTGGCAATATACATCGGCGGCGGGCAGGTAATACATGCCAGCAATCCGAGAACGGGAATTCGTATTTCCAACGCAACTTATAGAAGTCCGGTTAAAGTGGTAAGAATCTTACAGGACTAAGAGATTACCGGATAGATTGCATGGTATATTGAGCCGGCATATACCGGCTTAGGGCATCAATTTATCGGATACATGAATTATAGCTTGCCAAGCGTGCCATTATGTGGTAAGATATCTAAGTATGAATTTCAGCCGACACTCGGAACCGGGAAACTCCGACCCGTTCTTAGTTTCAGGCGATGGAAGAGGAAAGGAGAAAGATATGATTTCGAAAGAAAAGAAAACAGCAATTATGAAAGAGTATGCAAGAACGGAAGGCGATACAGGATCGCCGGAGGTACAGGTTGCCGTCCTGACAGCAAGGATTCAGGAACTGACAGAGCACCTGAAAGCCAATCCGAAAGATCATCATTCCAGAAGAGGACTTCTGAAAATGGTAGGTCAGAGAAGAGGTTTGCTTACTTATCTGAAAGATAAGGATATTGAAAGATATCGTACGCTGATCGAGAGATTAGGACTCAGAAAATAAAGAAGAAGGCGGGTACAAGGCCGGTTATGCCGGCTTTTCCGCCTTTTCGTTTTGTTTTGGTGTTATCGGGTGGAAGAATCATCCGAGACCACAGACATATGCATAAAAGCAGTATGAAAGTTATGGATATGTCTGTAGTTTCGGCATCTTCTGCCTGTAAAATAAAATGATTTTAAAGGAGAGAAGACTATGTACAAGAGTTACACACTGGAACTGGCCGGCCGGACGCTTCGTGTCGATATCGGCAGAGTCGGCAAACAGGCAAACGGCTGCGCATTTATGCATTATGGAGAAACGACGGTATTGTCTACCGCAACAGCCTCCGAAAAACCGAGAGAAGGAATTGATTTCTTCCCCTGCAGCGTCGAGTATGAAGAAAAATTATATGCCGTAGGTAAAATACCCGGCGGATTTAACAAACGGGAAGGCAAAGCAAGTGAAAATGCCGTTTTAACAAGCCGTGTGATCGACAGACCGATGAGACCGCTTTTCCCGAAAGATTACAGAAACGATGTAACACTCAACAATATGGTTATGAGCGTTGATCCGGCATGCCGTCCTGAACTTGTGGCAATGCTTGGTACGGCGATCGCAACCTGTATTTCCGATATTCCGTTTGACGGCCCGTGTGCCATGACGCAGATGGGTATGGTGGATGGAGAATTTATCGTCAATCCGTCTCAGGAGCAGTGGGATAAGGGCGATCTGAAAATGACGGTTGCTTCTACCGCAGAGAAGGTTATTATGATCGAAGCCGGCGCAAATGAGATACCGGAGGCGAAGATGATCGAAGCGATCTACAAAGCGCATGAGATCAACCAGACGATCATCGCATTCATCAATCAGATCGTTGCCGAAGCAGGCAAGCCGAAGCATGCTTACGAAAGCTGTGCAATTCCGGAAGAAATGTTTGAGCAGATCAAAACGATCGTTACACCGGAAGAAATGGAAACAGCTGTTTTCACGGATGAAAAACAGGTTCGTGAAGAAAATATCAGAAATATCACCGCGAAACTGGAAGAAGCGTTTGCAGAAAAAGAAGACTATCTGGCAGTGCTTGGCGAAGCGGTATACCAGTATCAGAAGAAGACCGTACGTAAGATGATCTTAAAAGACCACAAGCGTCCTGACGGCCGTGAACTGGATCAGATCCGTCCGCTTGCGGCAGAGATCGATATCATTCCGAGAGTGCATGGTTCCGCTATGTTTACCCGTGGACAGACACAGATCTGCAACGTATGTACGCTGGCGCCGTTATCCGAAGTACAAAGAGTAGATGGCCTGGACGAAAATGTAACGGCCAAGAGATATATGCATCATTATAATTTCCCGTCTTATTCCGTAGGAGAGACGAAAGTAAGCCGCGGACCGGGACGTAGAGAGATCGGCCACGGCGCGCTTGCAGAACGTGCATTGATACCGGTGCTTCCTTCCGAAGAGGAATTCCCGTATGCGATCCGTACCGTATCCGAGACATTTGAATCGAATGGTTCTACTTCTATGGCATCTACCTGCGCATCCTGTATGTCTCTGATGGCGGCAGGCGTTCCGATCAGGAAGATGGTAGCGGGTATTTCCTGCGGTCTTGTAACGGGGGATACAGATGATGATTTCGTACTGCTTACCGATATCCAGGGACTTGAGGATTTCTTCGGGGATATGGACTTTAAGGTAACCGGTACACATGACGGTATTACCGCAATTCAGATGGATATTAAGATTCATGGTCTGACGAGACCGATCGTAGAAGGCGCGATCGCGAGATGCCGCGACGCACGTGAATTTATTATGCACAACTGTATGATTCCTGCTATTGCCGCACCGAGAAAAGAGGTTGGACAATACGCGCCGAAGATCATTTCCATCCAGATCGATCCTGAGAAGATCGGCGATGTAGTAGGACAGAGAGGCAAGACGATCAATGAGATCATTGCCCGTACAGGCGTTAAGATCGATATTACCGACGATGGACAGGTATCCGTATGCGGTACGGATAAAGAGATGATGGATAAAGCCGTTGAAATGATCAAGATCATTACGACTGATTTTGAAGAAGGTCAGATCTTTAAGGGCGTTGTTGTCAGCATTAAAGAGTTCGGCGCATTTATCGAGTTTGCACCCGGTAAGGAAGGAATGGTTCATATTTCCAAGATTGCAAAGGAAAGAATCAACCACGTGGAAGATGTGCTGACACTTGGTGATAAAGTTACGGTGGTATGTCTTGGCAAGGACAAAATGGGCCGTATCAGTTTCTCCATGAAAGATGTTGCGCAGGTATAATGCGAAACAGGAAACTGAAAGAAATATAAAAGAGTTGGCGGATTATACCGTCAACTCTTTTTATGATTCCTTTGAATATTTTAAGCAGATATAATGTTTCAAGCGGATTTGGTCTTTACATCCATTAAATGCTTTCGTGGAATGTACGGCTGATAACGTCTGCCTGCTGTTCCGGTGTCAATTTGATGAAGTTGACAGCATATCCGGAAACACGGATCGTCAACTGCGGGTAATTTTCGGGATGTTTCTGCGCATCCAGAAGCATGTCGCGGTTTAAAACGTTGACATTCAAGTGATGTCCGCCTTTTGTTGCATATCCATCCAATAAGGATACTAAATTATCTACCTGTGCTGTGTTCGTCTGTGCCATAATTTTCCCTCCTGCTTTTATAATAAAAATAGTAATGATTACTGTTTCTATTTATATAATACCAAATTTTTAAATTTTGTCTATAAAAATTATAAAAAAAATTGTATTTTATTTAATACATTTGTGAAAAATATATGAAAAAAAACAGGAAGTAATTGACAACAGGAAGCAGTTTGCGGTATCTTGTAACAAGTAAGTTTTTTACAGAAGATTAGAAATAAATAGTAAACGGGGTAATAAATTTGGAAGCAGTAAGCGAAATTTGGCAGTATGACGATCCTGTTTCCGGGAGTCGTGCTGACGGAAAAGAAGGCATTACACAGGAAGAATATGACAGACTGATCAAGCCATATTCGGAAGCGCTGACGATCATCCAGATTCGTTTGAACAGTCTGAATGCAGAATACAGAAGCAGAAGCAGGGAATATCCTATACATAATATCCAGCACCGCATCAAGAGCAAGAGCAGTATCATGAAGAAGCTGGAGAAAAAGAAGCTGCCGATAGGCGTGGATGTAGCAAGGGATGAGCTGACGGATATTGCAGGGATCCGCGTGATCTGTTACTTTGAAGACGATATATACAGTGTCGTATCCGCGATCAGGAAGCAGAGCGGTATTCTGGTGATCAGAGAGAGAGACTATGTGAAAAATCCGAAGGTGAACGGTTATAAAAGTTATCACATTGTCGTCGGCGTACCCGTGTATACACTTGAAGAGACACAATATTATCCGGTAGAAGTGCAGATCAGAACGATTTCTATGGATTTCTGGGCCAGTATGGAGCACCGGATATGCTACAAAAACGGCCGCAACAAAGAAGTCTCTGAGGAAACAAGAGAGACATTAAAGGGTTTTGCGGAAGAACTGAAGAAGATCGAGATCAGTATGTGCGAACAGAGTCTGAAACCATAATACATAATAGGTTGTGATTTGATAAAACGATAGAAAACATTATGTAAACTAAAATCCGGAACGGGAGAGCCTGTTCCGGATTCGTTTTTTATAGCAGATGGTTGTTAAATTTCTCTTCGCAATATTTGCAGCGGTATACTTCCGCTTTTTCGTCGGCCAGAACGAAGATATGGGGAAGTTCCTGCTCAATGGAAGTGATGCATCTGGGATTTTTGCATTTGATGATGTTTTTGATCTCTTTTGGAAGCGTCAGTTCTTTTTTATCCACCAGCTTACCGTCTTTGATGACATTGACGGTAATATTGTGATCGATAAAAGCAAGAACATCCAGATCCAGTGTGTTGATGTCGCATTCTACTTTGAGAATGTCTTTTTTACCCATTTTGTTGCTGCGGGCATTTTTGATGATAGCGACCATGCAGTCTAACTTATCAAGCTGTAAATGATGATAGATAGAAAGGCTTTTGCCTGCTTCGATATGGTCTAAAACAAAACCTTCCTCGATTTTTCCTACGTTTAACATAGATTGTTTTGCACTCCTTTTTTCTTATAATCTGTTGCAGCTGCGCTGCTTTGCCGATGCGGCTGCCAATGGATCTGCCGTGCTGCCGTTTATGATACAGTAATCCCTAACAGGGTCAGGATCAGGGCCATTCTGACATAGACGCCGTATTGTACCTGCTTGAAATATACGGCCCGCGGATCTTCGTCTACTTCAACGGAGATCTCGTTGACGCGGGGAAGCGGATGCAGGATCAGCATATCGTCTTTTGCAAGTGCAAGTTTGGTTTTGTTTAAAATATAGAAATCTTTCAGGCGGACGTAATCTTCTTCATTAAAGAAACGTTCTCTCTGCACGCGTGTCATATAAAGCAGATCCAGATCGGGCATACATTCTTCCAGCCGGATGACTTCATCGTAAGCAATCTCTTTTTCACGAAGCATGTCTGTAATATAATCGGGAACTTTTAATTCCGGCGGGGAAATGAAGATAAAATGGATATTCGGATAGCGTACAAGCGCGTTGATCAGAGAATGTACGGTGCGGCCGAATTTCAGATCGCCGCACAGGCCGATGGTAAAGCTGCCGAGCCGCCCCTTCAGAGAACGGATCGTCAATAGATCTGTCAGAGTCTGTGTCGGATGCTGATGTCCGCCGTCTCCCGCATTGATGACCGGAATAGTGGATTTGCCGGCCGCGACCATAGGGGCGCCTTCTTTCGGATGGCGCATGGCACAGATATCGGCAAAGCAGGAAATGACCCGGATCGTATCGGATACGCTTTCTCCTTTGGATGCGGAAGAACATGCGGCGTCGGAAAAGCCGAGGACTTGTCCGCCGAGTCCCAGCATCGCGCTTTCAAAACTGAGTCTTGTCCTCGTACTCGGTTCATAGAAACAGGAAGCCAGTTTCCTGCCTTCGCAGGCATGTGCGTATTTTGCGGGATATTTTTCAATATCATTAGCCAGATCAAAGAGATCGTCAAGCTCTTTGGTAGTGAAATCCAAAGGATTCATTAAGTGTCTTATCTGCATGGTAGCTCCTTTCGTTATGCAAGTAAGCGGATACCGTAATTTACAGGGCGGCACCGCTCAAAAAAATAGAAGAGAAAAAATCCCTTCTATTTTGGGGGTTATGATTGAAATGACAATAGTTCGGATACCGGTTTTCTTCTGGGCGCTTCAGGCGTCTCATCCGGATAGCCGATGGGGATCAGCGCAACAAGCTCTCTGTCTTCGGGTAACTGCAGAAGAGACGTGATTCTGTCCTGATCGAAAATACCTAATATAACGGAACCGACACCCTGCTCATAAGCAGCAAGGCAGAAAGACTGGGATGCCACGCCGGCATCATACATCTGCCAGGTATCTTTACGAGGGGTGGTAAAGGAGCCATCTCTTTCGTAACCGCATCTGTTTTTGATGACAGTTACGGCAATCAGCATCGGTGCATTTTCAATAATCTTTCCGTTGTTCGGGAAAGGAGCAGTGCCTTCCTGGGCAATCTGGTCTTTTAACGCCCCTTCTACCGCAATGTAACGGGTGATCTGGGTGTTTTTCCAGCTTGGCGCGTAAGAAGCGGTTTCGATGATCCCGGATAATAATTCATGTGCTATTTTATCGGGTTTAAATCTGCGGATGCTTCTGCGCCCTTTGATACATTCTTGTGCTGTCATAAGATACCTCCTTTTGGTTGTGATATGTAAGATGAGAATTACAATATTTTGTATATCATACCATAAAGAAGAGAGGGTTTCAATGTAAAACGCCGCAAATATTTTGCTATTTTAACTGTGTCAGAAAAGTTGTGGAATGTGTGTTAATATGCTATATTAATACATGGGTATAAAGAATAGGAACCCGTTGATGAAAATGAATCAGGAAAGTTGAGGTTGTTTATGGCATATCAGGAGAAAAAAAGATGGGTGTTTTTGGGACTGCCGTTTACTTTTACGAAGTATACGATAGAAGAGGAAGTGATTACGATCAACAGCGGTCTGCTCAATACAAGGGAAAATGACTGCTATATGTATAAAGTGCAGGATGTGGAGCTGGAAACCAGCCTGGCGGAAAGGATATTCGGACTTGGGACGATTGTCTGTTATACCGGAGACACGACGCATCCTAAGCTTCTGCTCGAACATATTAAAAATGCAAAAGAGATCAAAAACTATATTTTAAAAGAGTCGGAAGAAGCAAGAAGAAAGCGCCGTACGTTAAATACGCTCGATATCGGTTCCCTGTCTGTGGACGATATGGACTAGAGCTTTTACGGCGCCTGTGTTTTGCCGGAGAGCCTGTCGCTTTCCGTTAAAAGACGTTCGAACAAAAGGCCGGAGATGAACCAGCAGGGTGCATAATCCAGGCGGATGATGCTGCCGATATTCCACCGGGAATTTTCGTAGTTCCAGGGACACAGTCCTTTCCTGCGCAGTATGACGCCGGACAGATATTCACCGGAGAAAATAATGCCGGTGTAAACAAGGCCGCGGAATATGAAATTTCTGCCTTTTAACAGGCGGCTTACGGGCGCTAACAAAGCAGCCAGTCCGTAGATCGGAAACATCCATAAGGATGTGATGCCTGATAATTTGAAATCGCGCCTGCGGAAGGAATGAAAGGCGGTAAAGATGATCTCCAGACACCATCCAAGCAGTCCGCAGTGAATAAAGTTATGGATAAAATTTTTCATAATAACAGGATTCCCCAAAAGAGAATGATTATGCACAGACGGCATAAAAAGTGACTGATAGAAAGGCATAGGATATGGCGGAATGAACTATACCGAGGCGATGGCATATATAGAGTCCCTGCAATGCTACGGCTGCGTGCCCGGACTTGCCAATATAGAAAAGTTATGTAAACTTGTAGGCGATCCGCAGAAGGCGCTGAAATTTGTACATATTGCCGGAACGAACGGAAAAGGGTCCGTGCTCGCATATGTATCTACGATCCTGCAGACGGCAGGATATAAAGTGGGGCGGTATATCTCGCCTACCATACAGGATTACGGGGAGCGGTTTCAGATCAATGGGAAAATGATCTCACGGCCGGCACTGTGCACTTATTTGGAGCAGGTTAAGGAAGCGGCGGAAAAGATGCAGGCGGAAGATGATGCACAGCCGACGCCGTTTGAAGTGGAAACGGCAGTTTCTTTTTTGTATTTCCTGGATAAAAAGTGTGATATCGTTATTCTGGAGACCGGTCTTGGCGGCAGGCTTGATGCAACAAATGTGATACCGGCGCCGCTTTGTACGGTTTTTTCGTCTATTAGTATGGACCATATGGCTTTTCTTGGAGATTCCTTAGAAGAGATCGCCGTGCAGAAGGCGGGCATCATCAAAGATGCATCGCATGTGGTGACATGTGCACAGAAAGAGGAGGTCATGCGCGTTCTGCAGGAAACAGCAGCGGCACATGGATGCAGTTTCTCAGTGGCTGATGTGAAAAGAGCCTCCCGGATAAAGTACGGAATAAAGAAACAGTCGTTTTGTTATGAAGGCTGCCGGAATCTGACGATTACGATGGCGGGACAGTATCAGATAGAGAACGCCGTTTTGGCGGTAGAAACAGTACGTGTTCTGGGGAAAGAAGGCTTTGTCGTATCGGAGGAACAGATGCGGCAGGGGCTGCTTTTGACCAAATGGACGGGACGCTTTACCGTGATCAGCCAAAAACCGCTCTTTGTGGCAGACGGCGCACACAATGAAGATGCCGCGGCAAGGCTTGCGGAATCGATACGTTACTATTTTGCAGACAAAAGGATCCTGTTTATTATAGGGATATTAAAAGATAAAGAGTATGATAAAATACTTAGGCAGACGGCTCCGCTTGCGGAACATATCATTACGGTAACGCCGCCGAATCCGGCAAGGGCAATGAGCGGATATGAGCTTGCGAAAGAAGCCGGCACGTATCATGAGCGTGTTACGGCGGCGGACAGTATGTTAGAGGCGGTAGAGCTTTCTTATCTGCTCGCAGGGGAAGACAAAAACACAGTGATCATCGCTTTTGGATCTCTTTCCATTTTGGGCGGTTTGATTCATATTGTAGAACATAGAGACATGATCAGGAGAGATTCTCATGGTAAATCAGAAAAAAATTAAAGAGGCAGTAGCGTTATTTTTAGAGGGCATCGGGGAAGATACCGGGAGGGAAGGCCTTGCAGAGACACCGGAACGGATCGCCCGGATGTGTGAAGAACTGTTTGCCGGAATGGAAGAAGATGCATCCGGTCATTTATCCAAAACATTTGTTATCGAAAGTGATGAAATGGTATTGGAGAAGGATATCACATTTTATTCTGTCTGCGAACACCATTTACTGCCTTTTTACGGCAAAGTTCATATTGCCTATATACCGGATGGCAAGGTAGTCGGTATCAGCAAGCTGGCGCGTACGGTGGAGGTCTATGCGAGACGGCCTCAGATCCAGGAGAAAATGACCGGGCAGATCGCGGAGGCTGTCATGAAGTATCTGCAGCCCAAAGGCGTTATTGTTATGGCGGAAGCAGAGCATATGTGCATGACAATGCGCGGCGTGAAAAAGCCGGGAAGTAAAACGGTCACGTTGGCCAAAAAGGGATGCTTTGCGGAAGATATACAGCTGCAGAATGATTTTTTCAGAATGGTTGGAAAGTGAGAAAGGAGAGGAAGTAAAATGAAGATCGGAACAAAGGAATTTCAAGCAAAAGGGCATACGTATGTGATGGGTATCCTGAATGTGACACCGGATTCTTTTTCGGATGGCGGGAAGTTTGATCAAATGGATGCAGCCCTGTATCATGTCGAAGAAATGATAACAGATGGTATGGATATCGTAGATATCGGCGGAGAATCAACAAGACCGGGATATACCATGATATCGGAAGAAGAAGAGATCAGCAGGGTCGTTCCTGTGATCGAACAGATTAAATCCCGATTTGACATTCCGATTTCTTTGGATACGTATAAGAGCGGTGTTGCACGGGAAGGCATTGCTGCCGGAGCAGATATGATCAATGATATCTGGGGATTAAAATATGACGGAAATCTTGCAAAAATCATTGCTGATGCAGGAGTTTCCTGCACATTGATGCATAACCGTGAAGATACGGGCTATAAAGACTATATGCAGGATGTCCTGAATGATCTGTCGGAATCGATACGGTTAGCCAGACAGGCAGGGATCCCTGATCATAAGATCCTGATCGATCCCGGGGTAGGCTTTGGGAAAACATATGAGAACAATCTGGAGATCATCAGAAGACTCGAGGTACTGCACAGCTTCGGATATCCTGTGATACTCGGCGCCAGCAGAAAGTCCGTTATCGGCAATGCGCTTGATCTGCCTGTGGAGCAGCGGCTGGAAGGAACGCTTGCGACAACGGTATTTGGAACCATAAAGGGTGTTATGTTTGTGCGGGTGCACGATGTAAAGGAAAATGCAAGAATCATTAAAATGACGGAGGCTATTTTACATGGATGAGATCATTATTGAGAATCTGCAGATATATGCGTATCATGGCGTCTATCAGGAAGAAAAGGAAAAAGGTCAGAATTTCTATGTAAACGCAGTCTTATATATGGATGCGGCGGGACCGGGAAAAGAAGATAAGCGGGAACTGACGACGAGCTATGGAGAGGTATGTCATTTCATCCATAATTTTGTAAGCAGTCATGTTTTTAATCTGATCGAGACGGTAGCGGAGAAAACGGCGGAAGCGGTTTTGTCGGAATTCCCGCTGTTATACGGCATTACGCTGGAGATCAGGAAGCCGGAGGCGCCGATCGGCCTGGAATTTGAGTCCGTGTCGGTAAAGATCACCCGCATGTGGCACACGGTCTGTCTTGCGCTGGGGTCTAACGTCGGTGATAAACAAAGGTATATTAAAGATGCAGCAGCGGCGCTTGATGCGGATGAAAAGTGCAGCGTCACGAAAATTTCCGAACTTGTCCGTACAACGGCTTACGGAGACGTAAAGCAGGATGATTTTGTAAACGGAGCGCTTGTTATGAAAACATTATATACGCCGGAAGAGCTGCTTGTGAAAATACATGAAGTGGAAGCGGCGGCCGGCAGAGAAAGAAACCTGCATTGGGGACCGCGGACATTGGATCTGGATATCATCTTTTATGACGATCTGGTTATGTATACGGATACGCTGCAGATTCCGCATACGGATATGGCGAACCGCGACTTTGTACTGGGACCGCTTTCACAGATCGTACCGTATATGAGAGATCCGGTATCAGGCAAGATGGTCGTACAGCTTTACGAAGAGGTGCAAAAGACAGGAGAAAAGCATGTCATCGACACAGAATATATACATTAAGCCTCTGCAGTTAAAAGAGATCAAAGCTGTTTATAAAGAACATGCGTACCATGATTTTCCGGCAAGCGAGCTAAAACCGTTCCTGATGATCAGAAAACTCTATCATAACGGTTGTTATAAGTGCTATGGATTTTATGAACAGGCGGATGATAAGCTGCAGGCCTATGCCTTTACTATGGCGGATGACGCTGCCAATATGCTGTTATTAGATTATTTTGCCGTATGCGGTGAAGTGCGCGGAACCGGTTACGGAAGCGCGTCACTGGCCTTATTGAAAGAAGCGTGCAGAGAGTGGGATGGGTTGATTTTTGAAGTTGAGGACGACGATTCTACGGATATAGAAGAGGAAAAACTCCTTCGCAGACGCCGGATATCTTTCTATGAAAGAAACGGCGTGAAAATGACAAAGGAGAGAAGTTCTGCTTTCGGTGTAGATTACAGACTGATGATCCTGCCGCTTGGCAATGAAGCAGCCGGGGAGCAGATTGGAGAGAAATTGGCATCCATTTATAAAAAGATGCTGCCAGGGAGGATCTTTCAGAAGGCTTTTCGCCTGCGATAACGATGCAAAACAGGGTAGAAGAATGAGTTTAAACTGGATTTAATGTTTAGGTTAGATTTAACATGAAAGCATAACAGACTGTATGAAAATAGACAAAATTTGTCATTATTTGAAGACAGTCTGTTATTTTTTGAATTTCTTTTCCTATGGGAGCTTTCCAAAGCAGATCATAACGTCTGCTTTTTTACTATAATATGACATTTTTGTCATTTGTTACATTTTTGTAATAAATGCAAATTGTAACAAATATTACGGTTTTGTAACAAATGACAAATTTGTCATAAATGCTGCAAAGGCAGGATTTATCAGCTGTATCCAGGGACAGAGTGGAGAAACATGAGGCAAAATAAAAAGCGTCAAAAGACGCTTTTTATTTCATATTTGCTTTGGCGGCAGCGCTTGCCGCGTCAAAGGTGGTGACATAGACCGGTGCAAACGTAGGTGTCTTATAGACCGGAACGGGTGCATCGAATTGATTGAAATATACATACTGAGAGGTAATGTTTATATTTTCATAGACGCCCTCTGCAACGATTTCCGGACTGGATCCATCGATATACATTCTTTTTAAAGCAGGTTCCGTCTGCGAGCTTTTCTGATAATATATATAGTTCCCATATACGTTAAAGAAGTCGATCCGGTCGTTTGTCAGGATTTCAATTACATCCTGAGACAGATTGTAACGGCAGAGTCTGTAATTGTTGGTGACATCCATATAATAAACATAGCCATCAAGATAAATGGGATTCCAGATATCACTCTGCCAGACTTTGGAAATGGAATCATTGGCAGTATTCAGTGTATAGAGTGCATGATCCTTCTGCGTACCGTTGAAATAGATCAGCCCGTTTGCGTAGGAAGCCGGGTTGATGACATAATCTTCGATCGTCGTTTTATCGGATTTGTCGATTTTGATCTTGGCAAGCGAGGTGCCGGTCTTTGTATCATAATCCTGATAGTACAGATAATTGCCGCACAGCTGTATCATAACGGCATAAGATCTGTCCAGGCACTGTACCCGTTTTCCGTTTTTCTTACTGCGGTAGATACCGGCGGTACGGCCCATATAACCAAGTCCTTTGCCGCCTGATGTGCCGCTTTCCATATAATAATACAGATAGTCGCCGCCTGCATTGATGGAAGAAACGCTGTTGCCGGAAAGCTTTGTTATTTCCGTTTCGTTGGGATTCATGCAGTAGAGTGCGCCGCCATCATATGCATTTGAAAAATATACCTTGCCATCCGATTCGCAGAACAGACCGCCGTTGTTGAGATTGCCGGCAGTATTGCCGGTCGTACCGGCATCGTTCATCGGAATCTTGCCGCCTATGTAAACTGCGGTGAACAGAGCGCCTATCAGGATGAAAATACCTGCAATGATCAGTATATTCCTTTGCGTAGTAGTCATAGAAAACACTCCTTATCCTATACCAAAATAATCTTTCTTCTATAATATAGTATAGTCGCAAACCTGCTTGCTATCAAGTGGGTTTTGTTATAATATTATTATGTTGTGATGCGGAAACAATTGGCAGATTTGCTCACAGGCAGCACAGTACCTATTAGATCTATGACAGAAAGGGATGAAGTTAAGATGGATTTATTGGAATTAAGAAAGCAGATCGACGAGATCGACAGGCAGATTGTAAGCCTGTATGAACAGCGGATGGATATTTCATCTCAGGTGGCGGATTATAAGATAGAAACAGGGAAAAAAGTATTTGATAAAGAGCGTGAACTTGAGAAACTGCGTACGTTAAAAGCGCTTACGCAAAATGAGTTTAACGCGCAGGGAATTCAGGAACTGTTCGAACAGATTATGTCGATGAGCCGGAAACTGCAGTATAAGAAGCTGACTGACAGAGGGATCCTCGGCAGACTGCCTTTTATCGGCGTGGATGCGCTTGACAGAGAAAAGGGCAGAGTCGTTTTTCAGGGGGCAGAGGGCGCTTACTCCCAGATGGCGATGCTGCAGTTTTTCGGAGAAAATGTAAATGGTTTTCATGTGGATACTTTTCGGGACGCTATGTGCGCCATAGAGGAAGGCAGCGCAGATTATGCGGTACTGCCGATTGAAAATTCCACGGCCGGTATCGTCAATGAGATTTATGATCTGCTGGCAGAGTTCGAAAATTATATCGTAGGCGAGCAGATCATACGGATCGAGCACTGTCTGTTAGGCGTACCGGGAACGGAAAAAGACAAGATTCATACGATTTATTCGCATCCGCAGTCATTGATGCAGAGCGCCCGTTATTTGGACGAGCATCCTTCCTGGAAGCAGATCAGTATGCAGAACAATGCGTTTGCGGCCAGAAAAGTAAAGGAAGACGGTGATAAAAGCCAGGCGGCCATTGCCAGTGAACAGGCGGCGAAGATTTACGGACTGGACATTTTGGAACGGGGCGTAAACCACTCGCAGACGAATTCCACCCGTTTTATTATCGTAACAAATCAGAAGATATTTTTAAAAAATGCGGGAAAGGTCAGCATATGTTTCGAAGTGCCGCATGAGAGCGGATCCTTATACCACATGCTTTCGCATTTTATTTATAATAATCTGAATATGACCAGGATCGAGAGCAGACCCATAGAAGACAGGAACTGGGAATATCGCTTCTTTGTCGATTTTGACGGTAATCTGGCCGACAGTGCAGTCAAAAACGCGCTGCGGGGACTGCGGGATGAAGCGAGAAACATGCGGATTCTTGGGAATTATTAGAAAAGAAAGGCGTGGCTGTTAACATGATGAGAGTAGAAGAACTGATCGTATATAGAGATTTTGAGCAGGGGGAGCTGCTTGGCGATATGGTGCATTTGATAGATACTTATGCACAGAAAAAAGAACGAGCGTTATTATATGACTGCATGAACAGGCTTTTAGAGACCGCGGCATCGCATGGATTTTATGGAAACCTGTGGCATTGCTATTTGACGAACCTCCTTGTGAATAACGAGAACAGTTACAGTATGGCCTGCGAGATCAGGGGAAATGTGGAAGGGATGATCAATCAGGCAGTGCTGCATGATATCCGTATTTTTAAGGAATTATATGATTATGATTTTGCGGATATGATGGAAGTCTTACAAGTGCCGGAATTTGCCATGGCGCTTTCCTATACGGGCGCTTCAAGAGGAAGTAAAGTATATAATACCCGTATCCGGGACAGGATATGTCACCTGGCGGAGCAGTTCAATACGGACGATACACCGGAAGCCATGAAAGATACGCTGACGGAATTTTATAAAGACTATGGCGTCGGGAAGTTCGGACTGCACAAAGCATTTCGTATCAGGCACGGGGAAAACGGGGCGGTGATCGAGCCGATCTTAAACATTGCGCATGTGCATCTGGATGATCTGATAGGGTACGAAATTCCCAAAAAGAAGCTGATCGATAATACAGAGGCCTTTGTAGAGGGGAAAAGGGCCAATAACTGTCTTTTGTTTGGAGATGCCGGCACCGGGAAGTCTTCGAGCATTAAGGCGATTGCGAACAAATATTATGATAAGGGACTGCGCATTATCGAGATATATAAACATCAGTTCCAGGATTTAAACGACGTGATCTCACAGGTAAAGAACAGAAATTATAAGTTTATTATCTATATGGACGATCTGAGTTTCGAGGATTTTGAGATAGAATATAAGTATTTGAAGGCAGTGATCGAAGGGGGACTTGAGAAAAAGCCGGAGAACGTACTGATCTATGCAACTTCCAACAGACGGCATCTCGTGCGCGAGAAGTTCAGCGATAAGGAAGAGCGGCGCGATGATCTGCATGCCGGCGATACGGTGCAGGAGAAACTTTCGCTCGTGTCGCGTTTTGGCGTGACAATCTTCTTTTGTGCGCCGGATAAAAAACAGTTTGAACAGATTGTAAAGACATTGGCCGGGCGGTATAATATTACCATGAAAGAAGAAGAGCTGCTTTTGGAAGCCAATAAGTGGGAGCTTGCGCATGGAGGACTTTCCGGCAGAACGGCTCAGCAGTTTATCGATTATCTATTGGGAGGGATATCGTGAAGACATTTGCGGCAATTGATGTAGGTTCTTACGAACTGTCAATGAAAATATTTGAAATTTCCAAACAAAACGGTCTGCGGGAGATCGATTCCATTAAACACCGTCTGGATCTTGGAACGGATACCTATGCGACGGGCAAGGCCGGTTACGGCAAGATCAATGAACTTTGCCGGATCCTGCGGGAGTATAAGGACATCATGTCAGGATATCGCGTGGACGATTATAAGGCTTACGGAACGAGTGCGATTCGTGAGATGGAAAATACGATGATCATACTGGATCAGATCGAACAAAGGACCGGTATCAAAATAGAGGTTTTAAGTAATTCCGAGCAGCGGTTTTTAGACTATAAATCCGTTGCCTCCAAAGGCAGGGTATTTAATAAGATCATTGAAAAAGAAACGGCGATCCTCGATATCGGCGGCGGCAGTATCCAGATCTCGCTTTTTGTCAAAGATTCGCTTGTTACGACACAGAATCTTCGGCTCGGCATTCTGCGTTTACAGGACAATATAAGCCATTTGAACTTAAAACCGAGCCAGTATGAGAATATTATCGACGAGTTTATCAGTTCCCAGCTTGCCGTGTTTAAAAAGCTGTATTTAAAAGACAGAAAAATAGAGAATATTATTGTTGTGGACGATTATATTTCCGCCGTTGTGGAACATAATACGGCACGGTTTTCCGATGAGTGCATTGCGGCTTCCGATATGGATATGTTTATGAAAAAAGTAAGGGAAAAATCCGTTATCGAGGCGGCCAGAATACTGGATATGCCGGAAGAGAACATTCCGCTCATCTATATATCCAGCGTCTTATTAAACCGCGTCATAAAAGTGATGGATGCGAAGCTGATCTGGGTGCCGGGCGTGGCTTTATGTGATGGAATCGCCTATGAATACGGGGAGAAAAATAAGATTATCCGGGCGGATCATGATTTCGAACAGGATATCGTTGACTCCGCGCTCAATATCAGCAAGCGGTATATGGGCAGTAAACGCAGGAGCGAGACGTTGGAGAAGATCGCGCTGACAATCTATGACAGTATGAAAGACGTACACGGACTCGGGAAAAGAGACAGACTCCTGCTGCGGCTTGCGACCATTTTACATGACTGCGGCAAATATATCAGCCTGGTCAATCTGGGAGAGTGTTCTTATAACATTATTATGTCAACCGAGATGATCGGACTTTCCCATATTGAAAGAGAGATCGTGGCTAATACGGTCAAGTACAATCATATGGATTTTGATTATTATGAAGTGATCGGGCAGAACGCGCATCTGGACAAAGCTGCTTATATCCGGATCGCCAAACTCACTGCGATCTTAAAAATAGCCAATGGCCTTGACAGAAGCCATAAACAGAAATTTAAGGATATCAGGACTTCGCTGCAGGATGAAGCGCTTGTGATCACGATCGATACGCCTGTGGACATTACGCTGGAAAAAGGACTTTTTGGCAGAAGGGCAGACTTTTTCGAAGAAGTTTACAGTGTTAAGCCGGTCATCCGGCAAAGAAAGGGCGATCTTTTTTAAAAGAAGAACCGGAAAGGATAGAGAGAAATATGACGGAAACATCTGAATTTGCGAAAGCGGAGAATTATACGAACAGAGAATTAAGCTGGCTTTTATTTGATAAAAGAGTGCTCAGTGAGGCGGAAGATACGAGCCTGCCGCTCTTTGAGAGATTGAAGTTCCTTAGTATATCGGCGTCAAATCTGGATGAGTTTTTTATGGTCAGGGTCGCATCCTTAAAAGATATGGTCAACGCGGGTTATCACAAGAAAGACATTGCGGGACTGACACCGGAGAAACAGCTTGCCCTGTTAAACAAAGAGACACATGCACTGGTGAAGCGGCAGTATGCTACATATAACGGTTTGCTGCTTCCGCAGCTTTTGGAAAACGGCCTGCGCCTGATCGAGCATCATGAAGACCTGACCAAAGCAGAGGCGGCTTATGTGGACAGTTACTTTGCGGATAATGTGTATCCGGTACTCACGCCGATGGCGGTGGACTCTTCGCGGCCGTTTCCGCTCATTCGCAACAAGTCGCTGAATATCGGTGCGCTCGTCCGGAAGAAGAACGGGGAGAATGAATTGGAATTTGCGACCGTTCAGGTGCCGAGCGTTCTTTCGAGGATCGTTCTGATTCCTGCCGAAGAAGGAAAGGCAATGATCCTCTTAGAGGAAGTCATTGAAAGAAATATTCATAAACTGTTCTTAAATTATGATATTGTGTGCGCTTATCCGTTTAGAATTATGCGCAATGCAGATTTGTCAATTGAAGAGGAAGAGGCAGGCGATCTGCTGCAGGAGATTGAGAAGCAGCTGAAAAAGAGACAGTGGGGAGAGGCGATCCGCCTGGAAGTGGAAGCCGGTATGGACGAGAGGCTGTTAAAGATCATTCAGGATGATCTGTATATCGGTAAAGAAGATATCTATCCGGTAAACGGACCGCTCGATATTACGTTTTTGATGAAGATGTATGACCTGGATGGCTTTGATCATCTGAAGGAACGCCGTTATGCCAAACCTCAGCCTGTGCCGGAACTGCCGGAGAACGAAGATATTTTTGCACAGATCAGAGAGGGTGATATTCTGATGCATCACCCGTACCAGACCTTTGAACCCGTCGTACGCTTTATCAGACAGGCAGCGAAAGATCCGGCGGTGCTCGCGATCAAACAGACGCTTTACCGGGTCAGCGGCAACTCCCCGATCATAGCGGCATTGGAGCAGGCGGCGGATAACGGCAAGCAGGTTTCTGTACTGGTGGAGTTAAAAGCAAGATTTGACGAAGAAAATAATATCGTTTGGGCAAGGCGGCTTGAGAAAGCAGGGTGTCACGTCATTTACGGTCTGCTCGGACTCAAGACGCACAGTAAGATCACGCTCGTTGTAAGAAGGGAAGAGAACGGTATCCGCAGATATGTGCATCTGGGAACCGGTAATTATAACGATTCGACGGCAAAGCTGTATACGGATCTCGGTCTACTGACCTGTTCGGAAGCGATCGGCGAAGACGCGACTGCAGTCTTTAACATGCTTTCCGGATATTCGGAGCCGCGCTCATGGAACAGACTATCCCTCGCGCCGCTTTGGTTAAAAGACAGGTTTCTATATTTGATCAACAGGGAAAAAGAATATGCACGCAAGGGAAGACCGGCGAAAATCATAGCCAAGATGAATGCCCTTTGTGATAAAAGCATTATTGAGGCGCTCTATGAGGCGGGCGCCGCAGGCGTAAAGATCGATCTGATCATCCGGGGCATCTGCTGTCTGAAGACCGGACTGCCCGGTGTGGGAGAAAACATCAAGGTCCGCTCCATTGTGGGGAATTACCTGGAACATGCAAGAATATTTTATTTCGAAAACGATGGCAGACCGGAATATTACTGTGCAAGTGCGGACTGGATGCCGAGAAATCTGGACAGGCGTGTGGAGATCATGTTCCCTATCGAGAAACCGGAGCTGCAGGAAAAAATACGGCATATTCTGGAGTATCAGTTAAAAGATACGATGAAAGCGCATATTTTGCGTGCGGATGGCACATATAAAAAAGAAACGGCAGGAGATGGCGAGGGATTCAATTCGCAGCTTGCTTTCTGCGCCGACGCCAGGCAGGCGGTGAAAACACAGGAAAAAGAGAGTACAGGACGCGTGTTCATTCCGGAAATGCATCATGGAGAAAGAACGCATAACAAAAAGATTACACCATAGAAAGGAAAGGTAACCGCATGAAGATCATACTGGCTTCAGCCTCTCCGAGGAGAAAAGAACTTTTAAAACAGGCAGGCTTATCCTTTAAGACCATGCCGAGCACGAAAGAGGAGAAGATCACCAAAGAACTGCCGCCGGAAATCGTAGAAGAACTTTCTTATCAGAAAGCTGTCGATATCTGCGGGCAGCTTGCCGGGACGATGAAGGAAGATTTCGTCGTGATCGGCGCCGATACGATCGTCTCCTCGTGGAATAAGGTCATGGGAAAACCCAAAGACAAAGAAGAGGCATTCGATATGTTGTGGGAGCTGCAGGGTAAAAGCCACCAGGTTTATACCGGCGTAACGCTCGCCTGGAAATACCAGGACGAACCTGCGATGTTTTATACTTTTAACGAATGTACGGATGTCACGGTATTTCCGATGACGGAAGAAGAAATAGAAAAATACATCGATTCCGGAGAACCGATGGACAAAGCGGGCGCATATGCAATTCAGGGCCGCTTTGCAGCCTATGTTCAGGGGATATGCGGGGATTATGCCAATGTTGTAGGACTGCCGGTCGGAAGGCTGTATCAGGAAATGAAGAAACGGGAATTACTATAAATATCATACGTTATTAAATGGGGTTGTTACAAAATCATAAAAAGACCGGCTGCGGCCGAAAAGGAGCTTGTAAACATATGATCAAACTGATAGCGACAGACATCGATGGAACGTTGGTAAAAGAATCTTCCTGTGAAATGTACCCGGAAATACTGGAGGCGATCCGTACCTGGACGGATGCCGGTCATTATTTCTGCGTAGCAAGCGGAAGACAATATTATAGTATCAAACATATATTTGAAGAAGTGGCGGACCGGATTATCTATCTGGCGGAAAACGGGGCGCATGTCCGCTGCGGACAGGAAGATATTTTTGTCAGGAAAATGAAAAGAGAAGATGCGGAAGGGATCATGAAGCAGCTGCGTCCCTATTACGGACAGTGTGAAGTGGTGGTATCTACTGCCGATGGCTGTCTGCTGGAGACAAAAAACAAAGAATTTGTCAAACTGATCGAAAGAGGATACCGGAATAAATACCGTGTTGTCGAAGATGTATTTGCGGAGAAAGTAGATATTATTAAAATTGCCATCTATCAAAAAGGAAGCATCAGGGAACTTGGCGAGAACATACTGATCCCTGCGTGGAAAGATAAGGTAAAAGCATGTATGGCAGGAGAAGAATGGGTAGATTTTATGGATGCTTCCGTAGATAAAGGCAATGGATTAAAAGTCTTGCAGGAATATCTGGGAGTCGGCAGGGAAGAAACGATGGTCTTTGGCGATAATGATAACGATATCGGCATGCTGCAGGCTGCGGAAGAAAGCTATGTGGTAGAGAGTGCAAGAGACAATGTAAAAGCGTATGCAAAACATGTATGCCCTGCTTATCAGGAAAAGGGAGTATATCAGGTTATTGCCGGACTGCTTGAAAAAGGGGGTGAACGGAATGTTTGATGATGCGGTGCTGCAATGTTTTCTGAAAAAACAAAGACAGCTGTTTCCGGAGAATGTTGCGGAAAGTCTGGAAGAGGCGGACAGCTTTCTGGAAGAAAGCATGGCTGTGGTGGTTGATTCCGTGAAAGAAGTATGGGAATATTTCGACGAAGCGGGAATCGATATGGAAGGTGCGGATGAAGAGGAAATTCTGCAGGCAGATGAAGTCTTTGAAATCGGGGATGGAAGATATCTGATCATAGAATAAGTCCAAAATCGTAGATTTTGGACTGCGAATTTGAACAAAGCTCAAATTCGCGTGTTGCGATTGGTTTTGAGCTGTGCTCAAGTTCGCGTGTTGTGTCAGATTCTTGTCTGCAGAAATTCTGCGAGGCCGTCGTTGTCGTTATCTTTTGAGGTGATGACATCGGCGGCTTTTTTGACGGCAGGATCGGCGTTTGCCATAGCGATCCCGCAGCCTGCGGCTTCTAACATGGAAATATCGTTTTGTGCGTCTCCTGCGGCATAAGAGTCTGCGAGCGGGATCTGAAAGTGACTGCAGACGAAGCGGATGGCATTTCCCTTTCCGGCATCTTTGTCAAACAGTTCCAGATATTGTTCGTTTGAAAAAATATACTGTATTTTACCGGCTGCCCAGTCGGCGATCGAATCACAAAAAGCCGTTAGTCTGCTGTGATCGTCCAGGTGGATCGCGAGCATTTTAAACGGTTCTTTCGGTAAAAATGCGGCATAATCCTCGGCAAGAAGCAGAGGCAGATGGATCCGCCTGCGGTAATACCTGATCTCTGCATCTTCTGTCGTGCAGACTACGGCATCGTCCGTATAAGTCTGAATATGCAGACCGTGCGCTTTGGCCTGTGCCTGCAAATATGCGACATAAGAAAGGGGAAGCCTTTTTTCCAAAAGCGGCTTTTGGCTGTCACAGTCATAAATGAGCGTTCCGTTGTTGGCTATGACGATAATGCCCGGATAAGTAAGATGCGCATTTTCCATGACTTCGAGAACGCTGAAGAGCGGCCTGCCCGAAGAAAGTACCAGTTTATTGCCGGCGTGGATGAATTCGTCCAGAAAGCGTTTGGTTTTCTCTGAAATCCGGCTGTTATTATTTAATAAAGTTCCGTCCAGATCCGTAAATAAAATTTTCATCCCTTTACGCATTCCTTTCTCCGGCCGCTTTTTTGATCGGAAGAAGAATGTCTTCCGGAACAAAAAGCTTTCCGTAACCGCAGCCTAAGTCAAGTCCCGGTTTATTGGCGCCGTGAAAATCCGAACCGCCGCTTGGCAGCAGATCATATTTGTCGGCGAGACGGAACATATCCCGTTCATCCTGTCTGGTATACGTACAGTAAAGCGTTTCTATCCCCATAAGGCCGGCCTGCTTTAACTGTGAGACCAAAGCGTCCAGGTGATCATGACCCATGTGATAGAGAGGCGGATGTGCCAGAACCGGGACACCGCCTGCATTTAAGATCAGTTTCACTGCCTGGACCGGCGTGACTTTTTCCCTGGGGACGAAATATTTGCTGTGGTCGCCGAGATATCGCTCAAACGCTTCGGCGCGGCTTTTGACATAACCGTGCTGCGTCAGATAAGAGGCATAGTGCGCCCTCGTAATGACGGCATCCGGATTCTCCGCACACAGTTTTTCATAAGAAATATCGATTCCCGCGCCCTGCAGATTGGCACACATTTTGATATTACGGTTGATGCGGGAATTTACGAACGCCTGTAACTGTTCCTGAAAGGCAGGCGCGTCATACCGGATATACAGACCTACCACATGGATATCCCGCTCTTCATATTTGGTGGAAAATTCAATGCCCGGAATCACCTCTATCGGTTTGTCATGTGCATAGGCGCAAGCCTCCGCAAGACCATCCGTTGTGTCATGATCCGTTAGGGCAAAAGCGGTCAGCCCCTTTTGCAGAGCATAATCTACCAGTTCTATTGGACTGTAGGAGCCGTCCGATTTATTGGAATGAACGTGCAGATCGATCGCTTTCATCAGTCTTCCTCTTCGGTTGCTGTACTTGTATAAACGGTACGTTTTCTGGCCATTTCGTCATTTGCGAGGTATTCATCGTACGTAGTGATCTTATCGATCAAAGAACCATCCGGCAGGATCTCCATAATCCGGTTGGCAGTAGTCTGCACGACCTGATGGTCATGACAGGAGAAAAGCTCTACGCCCTTAAATTTCATCATACCTTCGTTTAATGCGGTGATGGCCTCCATATCCAGGTGATTGGTCGGCTCGTCGAAGATCAGACAGTTGGCGCCGCTGATCATCATTTTGGAAAGCAGACAGCGGACTTTTTCTCCACCGGACAAAATTTTGACTTTTTTCACGCCATCGTCGCCGGCAAAGAGCATACGGCCCAAAAAGCCGCGGACATAAGTGATGTCCTTGACGGGAGAGTATCCCATGAGCCAGTCGCTGATCGTATAATCGTTGTTAAATTCTGCGGTATTGTCCTTCGGGAAATAAGCCTGTGAGGTCGTGACGCCCCATTTATACGTGCCCTCATCGGGTTCCATTTCTCCCGTTAAAATTTTGAAAAGAGTGGTTTTCGCAAGTTCGTTGCCGCCGACAAAAGCAATCTTATCGTCATGGCCGACAATGAACGAAATATTGTCCAGTACTTTTTCACCGTTTATGGTTTTGCTGAGTCCTTCTACCGTCAGTACCTCATTGCCGATTTCGCGTTCCGGACGAAAATCGATATAAGGATATTTCCGGCTTGAAGGTTTGATGTCGTCAAGCTCGATTTTTTCAAGCGCTCTTTTTCTGGAAGTAGCCTGCTTGGATTTGGAAGCGTTGGCGGAGAAGCGGGAGATGAACTCCTGCAGTTCCTTGATCTGTTCTTCTTTTTTCTTATTGGCTTCCTTTCGCTGTTTGATAATGAGCTGGCTGGACTCATACCAGAAATCATAGTTGCCGGCAAAAAGCTGTATCTTGCCGTAGTCGATATCTGCGGTGTGTGTACATACTTTATTTAAGAAGTAACGGTCATGGGATACGACAATGACCGTATTTTCAAAACCGATCAAAAACTCTTCCAACCAGGCGATGGCATCCAGATCCAGATGGTTGGTCGGTTCGTCCAAAAGCAGGATATCGGGATTGCCGAACAAAGCTTTGGCAAGCAGGATCTTGACCTTTTCGTTACCGTTTAAATCGCTCATCATACTATAGTGGATATCCGTTTCGATACCAAGTCCGTTTAAAAGCATAGCGGCATTGGATTCTGCATCCCAGCCGTTCATTTCCGCAAATTCCGCCTCTAATTCGCTTGCGCGGATCCCGTCTTCATCGGAAAAGTCTTCTTTGGCGTAAATCGCATCTTTTTCCTTCATGATCTGATAGAGCCGTTCATTTCCCATGATAACGACATCCATGACAGGATAAGCGTCATATTTAAAATGATCCTGTTCCAGTACGGAAAGACGCTGTCCGGGTGTTATGGAAATGTCGCCGCTCGTCGTATCAAGCGCGCCGGAAAGGATCTTCAGAAAAGTGGATTTCCCGGCGCCGTTGGCGCCGATCAGTCCATAGCAGTTACCTTCCGTAAATTTAATGTTTACATCTTCAAAAAGAGCTTTTTTGCCGACTCTGTAAGTTACGTTGTTTGCACTGATCATAATCGTAGTCTCCGTTCCTGCTTGGCCCCATGAATACGGGCATAAGCACAAGTTTACCTGTTTATAGATTTGGGGCAGTTTAACGCCGCTTTATCTATTATACATAAAACAGGCATTTTTTCAAGATATGCTCTTGCAGTTTTTGGATTTATGGATATAATCAGAATGGGAACAGAAAAAACGTCTGTCCCATATCCTGTGAAACCGGAAAACGCAAACAGGATATTTTGCATTTATTTACTGTTTTTCATAAGGAAAGGACCAGGTTATGGCTTACAAGAAACTGTTTGGTACGGCGATGGGCGGCGGCGGACTGTTTTTACTGTATCTGCTCATGCTGATGCCGCGTATTTTTCATAAACCGTCAAAACATCCGTACATGGGAGCGCTTTATGCGCACAGAGGACTGCATGACAATGAAACGGATGCGCCGGAAAATTCGATGAAAGCCTTTCGGTTGGCCGTGGAATCGGGATTTGGCATCGAACTGGATGTACAGCTTACCAAGGACGGTATTCCTGTCATTTTTCATGATTCTACGCTGGAGCGCATGTGCGGCGTACCGGGAAGACTGGATGCCTATACATACGAACAATTACAGAAACTGCGTTTATTAAAGACACAGGAGAAGATACCGACATTGGAAGAATTTCTAAAGATGGTAAACGGCCGGGTACCGCTCATCGTGGAGTTAAAAGTAGACTGGACGGATCTGTCGCTATGCCCGGCGGTGCAGCGGATGCTTTCGGCTTATCGGGGCGTTTACTGTATCGAGTCCTTTAATCCGCTTGTACTATTATGGTACCGCAGATATCACAGACAAGTGATGCGGGGGCAGCTGTCCACCAACTTCAGACGCGATGGTGAATATAAAAGTCTGTTTCATTTTTTCCTGACACACCTTCTTACCAATTGGGCGACCGGACCGGATTTTATTGCGTATAACTGTAAGTTTAAAGAAGAGCCGGGACGGCGGATCTGCAGAAAATTATATAGAAATCTGGCCGTTGCCTGGACGGTGAAAAATGAAAAGCAATTGGAAAGTTTGAAAAAGGATTTTGATTTGTTTATCTTCGACAGTTTTATTCCTAAAGAAACAAAAATTTCTGTTAAAAATAAGGAAAAAATTGGTGCGTGATGGCATCTTATATGTTATTATAGTTAATAGTATAAGGAAATGTACGAAATACTATGAGCAGTTTTGCTTCCGGTATTTTGGACATTCTATTTTAAATGTTTTAAGAAAGAGGGAATAACTATGGCAAAATGGGTGTACTTATTTGAAGAAGGAAACGCTGATATGCGTAACCTTTTAGGCGGAAAAGGCGCAAACCTTGCAGAGATGACGAATCTCGGACTGCCGATTCCGCAGGGTTTTACTGTTACGACAGAAGCATGTACGGACTACTACAATAACGGAAAACAGATTTCTGAGGAGATTCAGAAACAGATCTTTGATGCATTGGAGATTTTGGAGAATAAGCAGGGGAAAAAATTTGGCGATACGGAGAATCCGCTTTTAGTCTCTGTTCGTTCCGGTGCAAGAGCATCCATGCCGGGTATGATGGATACGATCTTAAATCTGGGCCTGACAGATATTGCAGTCGAAGGTTTTGCAAAAAAGACCGGCAATCCGAGATTTGCATATGACTCTTACAGAAGATTTATCCAGATGTTCTCCGATGTTGTTATGGAGATCCCGAAGTCCTATTTTGAAAGAATCTTAGACGAAATTAAAGAATCGAAAGGCGTAAAATATGATACGGATCTGACAGCGGACGATATGAAGGAAATCATTGTCAGATTCAAAAATATCTATCAAGAAAATAAGGGAGAAGAGTTCCCGCAGGAGCCGAAGGTACAGCTTATGGAAGCCGTAAAAGCGGTATTCCGTTCCTGGGATAATGAAAGAGCGATCGTATACAGAAGAATGAACGACATACCGGGCGACTGGGGCACAGCAGTTAACGTACAGGCTATGGTATTCGGAAATATGGGCAATACCTCCGGTACAGGCGTTGCGTTTACCAGAAATCCTTCTACCGGCGCCAAAGGAATATACGGAGAATACCTGATCAACGCGCAGGGTGAAGACGTTGTGGCAGGTATCCGTACACCGCAGCCGATCACCAAACTGGAAGAAGATCTGCCGGAATGCTTTAAGCAGTTTATGGAAATCGCAAATAAACTGGAAGATCATTATCGTGACATGCAGGATATGGAGTTTACGATCGAAGATGGCAAGCTCTTCTTTTTACAGACGCGTAACGGGAAAAGAACGGCGCCGGCAGCAATCCAGATTGCCTGCGACCTTGTAGACGAAGGCAAGATCACACCGGAAGAAGCAGTTCTTAGAATCGAAGCAAAATCATTAGACCAGCTGCTGCATCCCACATTTGATCCCGATGCTTTAAAAGCAGGACAGGTGATCGGACAGGCTCTTCCCGCATCACCCGGCGCGGCAGCAGGTAAAGTATATTTTACAGCCGAAGAAGCGAAAGCAGCGCATGAAAAAGGGGAAAGAGTCATTCTCGTCCGTCTGGAGACCTCACCGGAAGATATCGAAGGCATGCACGCTGCAGAAGGTATTCTGACCGTGCGCGGCGGTATGACAAGCCATGCGGCGGTTGTAGCACGTGGTATGGGTACGGCATGCGTATCCGGCTGCGGCGAGATTGCCATCAACGAAACAGGCAAAGTATTTGAACTGGGCGGGGAAGTATTCCACGAAGGAGACTATGTTTCCCTGGACGGTTCCACCGGTAAGATCTATAAAGGAGACATTAAGACCGTAGAAGCTTCCGTAAGCGGAAACTTCGGCCGTATCATGGGATGGGCGGACCAGTACCGTACCCTGAAGGTACGTACCAATGCGGATACGCCTGCAGATGCAGCCAATGCAGTAAAATACGGTGCGGAAGGCATCGGACTGTGCCGTACGGAGCATATGTTCTTCGAACCTGACAGAATTCCGAAGATCCGTCAGATGATCTTGTCAAGGACCGTTGAACAGAGAGAAAAAGCGCTGAATGCACTGATTCCTTTCCAGAAAGGTGATTTCAAAGCGTTATACGAAGTTATGGAAGGCAGACCGGTTACGATCCGTTTCCTGGATCCGCCGCTGCACGAATTCGTACCGACAGAAAAAGACGATATTGATGATCTGGCAGTAGAAATGATGATGACTGCAGAAGAAGTACAGGAAATCTGCGATTCTCTGCATGAGTTCAACCCGATGATGGGCCACCGCGGATGCCGTCTTGCCGTTACGTATCCTGAAATCGCAAAGATGCAGACAAGAGCCGTAATGGAGGCTGCAATCGAAGTCAAAGAAGAAAAAGGCTTTGACATCGTTCCTGAGATCATGATCCCGCTTGTAGGCGAAAAGAAAGAATTGAAATTCGTCAAGGACGTTGTCGTAGAAGTGGCTGAACAGGTAAAGAAAGAGAAAAATTCAGACATCAAATACCATGTAGGCACAATGATCGAGATTCCAAGAGCAGCGCTTCTTGCAAACGAGATCGCTGAAGAAGCAGAGTTCTTCTCCTTTGGTACGAACGACCTGACACAGATGACCTTCGGATTCTCTCGTGACGATGCCGGGAAGTTCCTGGGCGATTACTATAAGAATAAAATCTATGAATCGGATCCGTTCGCAAGACTGGATCAGAGCGGCGTCGGACAGTTAGTACAGATGGCAGCGCAAAAAGGCCGTGAAACCAGACCGGACATCAAACTTGGTATCTGCGGCGAGCACGGCGGCGATCCGTCGTCTATCGAGTTCTGCCATAAGGCCGGACTGACATATGTGTCCTGTTCACCGTTTAGAGTGCCGATCGCGAGATTGGCGGCGGCGCAGGCGGCTATCAATAATTGATGCCATAGGAATTTTCGTACTCGCAGGCAAAAGTATAGAAGAATGGCGCAAAATCAAGGGATTTTGAGCGTAGAGGGGTTCACCGGAGTGGCTGGTGGGCTCCTCTTTTTTGCGTTTTGGATAGGGCTGTGAGTGTGGCGATTTATACTATCACGCAAAACTGCCGACTTTTGCGTGATAGTATGAGTTTTGCGTGAAAGTATAGGGTTTTGCGTGATAGTTTAAAAGTTTTGCGTGTTTGTATGCAAATGCTGTTGAAATTTGGCGATATTGTCGAATTTTATTCGTTGGTTGATGGAGTTATTCAAACCGCACAAAGCTATGGAACGAGTAATAGATCGACCAAAGAAAGGTTTTCTTTTGGTAAATTTATGCTTTTCATTCCCGGAAAATAGTCGTTTCGTGCTATTGGGTATTAAACCGAAAATTTCTATGGTACAATTCAGAGGGTATTTTTACTTTAGAGGAAACGGTATTCTGCCGAAGTAATAGGAAACAGCGGAAAGGAAGATATGCGGATGTATGATGTGATAGTGGTCGGAGCCGGGCCTGCAGGATGCACAGCGGCCAAGGCTTTAGCGGAAAAAGGCCATAAAGTTCTTCTGGTGGAGAAATTCAAGTTGCCGAGGTATAAATCCTGTTCCGGCGTTCTGATAAAGAAATCAATGGAGCTTATGAGGACATATTTCGGGGAGGATGTGCCGGAGTCTGCCATGTGTACCCCGACAGAGAACAGGGGCATGATCTTCACGGATGACAAAGGGAAGGAATACCGTTTTGAGCAGGAAGGGCTGAATGTATGGCGCAGCCATTTTGACGGATGGCTTGCAGGGAAGGCAGGAAAAAGCGGCGCAGAGGTCAGGGATGGCGTTGCGGCGCTCTCCTGCATGGAGCGTGACGGCTTTGTGGAAGTCAGCCTGCGTGGGGAAAATAATTATACGGAAAGCGCAAGGTATGTCTTAGACTGCGAGGGCGTTGTGGGGATGTTGAAACGGAAGATTACCGGGGAGGTTCCCGGATACATAACCACCTACCAGACATTCAACGAGGGCGGCATAGATTTAGACCCGCATTATTTCTATGCGTACCTGCAGCCGGAGCTGTCGGAGTATGACGCATGGTTCAACGTGAAGGATGACCTGCTGGTGCTTGGGGTATCCGTGAAAGATACGGAAAAGATCAGCCATTATTATGGACGCTTCATAGCCTATATGGAAGAAAAGCACCACCTGCGTATCAGCAGGCAGACCAAAGGTGAGAAGTGGCTGATGCCGCATATCCGTCCGGGATGCCGTGTGGACTATGGTGTGGGGCGTATCCTTTTTGCCGGGGAAATCGCCGGGTTTCTGAACCCTATGGGGGAGGGCATATCGGTAGGGATGGAGAGCGGGTATTGCGCCGCTTCTGCAATCATGAAGAATTTTGATGAACCGCAGATAGTTTATGAGGTTTATAAGCAAAGCACGGAAAATCTGAAATCCTATATGCAGCGCCAGTGGAGCCTTGTGGGAGGAATGGCTGGCACGTTCAGGGAGATGGAGTGACATATGGCAAAAAAATATAAAAAAATCAAATCTACACAATAGATTCAAATTACCCTGTTACAATCATGGTTAGGAGGTGCGCTATGAGTAAAATTTTAATTGTTGAGGATGATTTATCCATACAGGCATTGCTGCATGATTTTATACAGGAGGCGGGATATAGCGTTGTACTGGTGACTGACGGTGTAGAAGCCCTTGCGAAGTATTCCGAACAGAGCTTTGATTTGATACTGCTTGATATTATGCTTCCCAAAATTGACGGTTTTGGTGTTTGCGAAGTTATCCGGCAAAAATCAGATGTGCCTATTATCATGCTTACGGCATTAGACGACGAGGGGAACCAGCTTAAAGGCTTAGACTTGCAAGCTGATGATTATATTACAAAGCCGTTTTCTATGCCTGTACTGTTACGGAAAATCGCCGCTGTCCTACGCCGTTCATCAAAGCAGAATGATATTCCGCAGACCATGAGCTATAAGGATTTAACACTGGATTTAGAGGGGTACAAGGTTTATACAAAGGAAGAAAGCATTGATTTAACGCCCCGCGAGTTTGAAATACTGCGGGAACTGCTGATACACAAAGGCAGAATTTTAACGCGGCAAAACCTGTTACAGACACTTTGGAAGTATGAGTTTTTCGGAGAAGAACGGATTGTTGACACACACATAAAGAACTTACGGAAAAAACTTGGTGCTGCTGACTATATAGAAACGATTAGAGGGGTGGGATATAGAATTGATAAGGAAGATTAAAAGTAAGTTATCTATAAAGGTGTTTTTCATCACAGCGTTACTTCTGGTGATTTGTTGCTCAATAACATATTTGTGTATAGCCCGTTTTGCGCCATACCTCTATACACATGAACTATCCGAAGTGGAGGAAATAACCGATATATTGTCTGTTGAATTATCTGATAGACAAATTGAGGAAGTGCCATATATCATTTCAACTTTTAATGAAATTCTCTCTAAAGAATATGATAATGAATTTATAATCCATGTTTTCCAAAGCTCTGGCGAAGAAGTAGCCTTACCTAATTTCGATACCTTCACAGGTAAAGTTTTTTCAGACTACAAAAAGATGGAAAGGACACAGGAACAAAGCCTGATATTTGCAGACAATACAAACGAATATATATTATTCTTAACGAAAAACACTAACAAGGAAAGTCAAATCATCGAAGCACTCCAAAAGTCTTTTCCTATTTTAAGTATTATTATTTTTGCGGTATCAGTAATTGCAGCATTTTTCTATACATGGTATCTGACAAAACCAATTATAAAAATCAGCCAGTTATCAAAACAAATGTCCAATATGGATTTCAGCGGCTTATGCTCTACTACCCGTACAGATGAAATAGGAGTGCTTTCTGATAGCTTAAATGATTTGTCAAAAAAACTTGTGGCAGCTCTTTCAGAATTGCAGGAAGCTAATCAAAAGCTGCAAGCTGATATTGATATGGAAAGGCGGCTTGAAAAACAACGGGTAGAATTTTTTGCGGCAGCTTCCCATGAATTGAAAACGCCCATCACCATTATCAAAGGGCAGCTTCAAGGCATGCTCTATCAAGTGGGGCGCTATAAAGACCGGGAAACATATCTCGCACAGTCTTTGGAAATTGCGGACACTTTGGGAAAAATGGTACAGGAGCTTTTGACAATATCCCGATTGGATGCTCCGGGTC